>Ga0065711_1026896_pt1 | contig 57519 bp, 28 predicted proteins | sample Hoacrofraction12_FD_59098 | JGI IMG/M metagenome (GOLD analysis project Ga0065711, IMG submission 59098) | Hoatzin crop microbial communities from Cojedes, Venezuela - Epithelial fraction 12 v2 (version 2) | ecosystem: Host-associated > Birds > Digestive system > Esophagus > Crop | place...
CTTCCACCATTAACACAAAAAAAAAAAAAAAAAGACTGACGTTTATCCCAACATAGAACAAGGCAACTGTGGAGCTCCCAAAATTCCGGCAGGATGGGAAAGCTATTTTCTTTGTTACCAGGCCAGGTGACGCTGGCGCATGATTATAGCAAGGTTGAGTACTTTGTAAAAGCACAGGCATCTTGAGAACTCAGAATTGAATCATGCTGTCATGGCTACCATTAGTTTTGGGAAGCCTGGATGCACTTGAGACCATGCTGCTCCACCTACAGATTACATACAACGTCTCTACCCCTATGAGATATTTGTTCCCTTCTACAGTAGACTCCAAGCCAACTTGTCACCTCTCTGGTTGTCTCTCCAAGATGGACGGGAAACACATTCATATGTAGGCAGAAACAGTTATGTGTACTCTGATATTTCAGCCGTATTTAAAGTTTCCCCATGGATTCCCTATTTTGCTCACTGAAACGTGCCCCAATGATATTTCCAGGTTCAACAGTCTGAGCGTTTGGCAAGTTTGGTCTCAAGACTTTTATCTAAAATATAGCTTAAACGTAGTCAAACGTGCTCCCTGACTTAGAGGGAAGCACTTCTCTTAACTGACAATCTTTCACTAAAACTGGTATGCTTCTGGGAATATTTGATTTTTTGACAACTCATTTTTGACAACTAAACCTCTCTGGAGATGGGACCTGGACAAAATTCCCTCTATTGAGAATCACAGCTTGTGTTTTTCTTAATACCCTGGCTCCTAGAGATACGAAATTAAATGAAGTCTTCTGCATTTCACTTTAAATGCTTGATTTTTATACTTAACGATTTTGAAAGAAATGCAACCCTTAACCAAATAGAAAGAAAGATTCCAACAGCTTATCTTTCAAAATATTTCTTGATTGTTCAATCCATGTCATGAATGGTAGGTGAGTGTAGACTTGTGATTTCTGAGTGACTGAGTCTGGCAAATCTGAAACGACACATGAAGAAACCATTCCCAAGACAATGCCAAAGCTGCAATTTGTTATTTCAGAAGCTGTTCTATAAAGAACAAAGACCCCAATTCAGCACATTACATATGGTTATGTCTATCTTAAAAGATATGTGTAGTAAATCCCCTTGAAATCACTGGAACTACTCATATGCTAAAAATCAGGCACATGCTTAGGTATCTTGCTGAGCTGACGCCTAAGGATCATGATAAGCTTAATAAGCATTCATCCTAAACACTGTGAAAATATAAGCTGTGAAATTCTCATCAAAAATAAGGGGCCTCAAGACATCCAGAGATGAATCATGAAAAACAAATTGGCAAGTCTCTTATTAAAGCAGGAGAAAACACAACATCAAGCAATCAGAGCAATAAAGAATCTCCAGCTCCACATCAGCTGGAATAATCAAATCAAAGCAACATAAAAGAAATAATGGCAGACAATCAAAACCAAAGGAGCGCAGCACCTAATGACTCCTGCTTGGAATAGTGTGCATCTGTTTTGGAAACAAATTCTTCCCCAGCTCATCAGAAAAACTGAAAACTGCTCAATGTAATGACAATATCTAGAGGAGCTGTACATCTTGGAACAATGCTGGGCTCACTAGTGGCCCTCCCAAGCAGGGCAGGGCTCCATGCCCATCACTAGCAGATCTCTAGACTTTGAGCCAGAATGTGCACAAGCAAGAGGGTTGTATTTCTCTGAATTAGACAAAGCATGCAGAATTTCCACGAGCAAAATCAATTATCCATGAGTTTCTAGGTTGTGTTCCTAGGCAGGAGTGTTGCTTGGAGGAGGTTGTGTATTTCCAGTTGAATCAAGACAATTTGAATAATACCAAAGAAATTTGTCAAGTTTCCCATTAAGGGCTTTACTGACTAGTTCAAAGTAAGAAAACACAGTTTCCCTTAGAAAACGGTCTGTCTGCATGAAAACTCCATACCACACAAAAACGCTGCATACTCTGGCCTTCCCTGAAATGGGAGAGGTGGTGATTAAGAGTTAAACTCCAACATGAAACAAAAAAAACCACAGCTCTGGAGTAGTGGCGAGTAATGCAGTGGTGGAGGATTAAAAAGTAGAGCCTTGGCTACGAAGGGTACATTGCAGCAGCACTTATTGAATGACGAGTGTACTTCATGAACGGGAATCTATCAGCTTAGCACTTCTTTGTAAGATCATGCAGTGAGGTTCAGTAGCTCCTATAATACAATTACTCTCTCCAGAAGACCAATTCAGAAAGCAATTACACACCATTAACAACGTATTTCCAAAGGCCTCAGCTCACCCAAGAGAGGCAGCCACACAGCTGAGTAAGCCACTGCTCTCTGTGCCATTTATATCTGTTGTTCCTCAGTCAGGAAGATACTACGGTGAGCTCAGCTCCGACGATTTTACAGAGAGAGATTCAGGTGATTAGAAAATGCAATAATACCAAGAGGAAGAAGGCTGGACAGGGAAACCCCAGCAGTTTAAATATATCACTTGGAGATCTTTGCAAGGCCATTTTTAAGGTCTGCCTACACCAGAGACAAAATTAAGAGGATTTTTAGGTGTCAGCTCTAACTTTCTTCACAGATGAGCTCTGCTACTGTATTTTTCCACACTAGTTATGTTTATGAAGCATCACTTTTAAACAGAATTCAACTTTTTAAAAGACATTTGAAATACGAGAGTTCACGCATGGCTGGTCCAAAATAGCTGACCAAGAATGGCTTTACCTGTAGACAAGCCCTTTGCAGCTGAAAGCATGAGTAGAGTTAGCTAACCACAGATTAGGTTCCATCCAGATGCCTCGGCTAGTGTTGGCAATGCAAGCACGGCAGCATGGTTTTCATCATGGACTGCATAGTTTTCATTGGAAATACAAAGGATCCTGGGGCAAGCTTACGCTCTCCACACCCAAGGCTACACTTGCCTCATGCTATGATTGCCCACCCCAATAGGCAAAAGCCAGCAAGTCTGTGTCCCTCCATAATACCATCACTTCTCTTGCAGCCACTTAGTTCTACGCGCAGAAGCAGCTCACACCTCCAACTCAGGTTCACCAGCAAATATAACTAGCATAGTGGAACCCTGCGCTAGCTCCAGCAGTGTCCCCTTACCCATACACAAGAGATTTCTGTCCCACACAGATGTGAAGGATCAGTGAGATTACCTGCTGCAGAGCTCCACCATTCATAACTAAGGGCATTCGTGTAAATTCCCACTGATTCGTATTAAAGATTTGTTAAACTTAATTTAAGATAAAAAGTACTTTTCACCTCTTCTATCCTTTACTACACATAATCATATAGACTGAATAACAATACATATATTTACATTCAATTCAATTTTTCCTGATTACTTTCAGACCTCTGAACTGTAAGAAAATAATACGACGGTTAAACACCTGCTCTTTATTAATTAGATTCATTCTTCATCAGAGTTATATGAACATTATGAAAGTTGCTATAAGAAATATTATACATGTCCATGGTTCAAAACATCAAAATACATAGTTTATACCCCTTGGTAACATTCACAACAGAAGTTTATCAGCCAAACCATGTATTTAGCAGTTTCCATACCGAATAGTTTTCTCTCTGACTTGACAGAAACAGTTTAAAGGATGTGCCAAAGATCTCTTCTTAGCAGAATGGTTTTCCTGCCTCTAACTACTCTGCTTGTATCCCCAGATCATGGGAATTTATACATGCATCAGTAAATTCTATCTACGGGTTAAGTACTTCACAGTATTTCTCATATATCTTCCTCCATTGCACTATAATATCACTAGAGGAACTCACTATAAAGATTAAGCTAGCAAACATTTGGAAACACAGCCTGACTTCATTAACGGCTTACAAGGACAGTCACCGCACACCAAACTGTCTCCATCTCCTACACTACAAACAAATCAGCTGCATGCAGAAATCGAGTGCTTTGTTAGCACAAACCACCTGACCTCTGTTACAGCAAACTCTTACAGGTTTACCGTATTTAGTTATCCAAAAATCCAAATTCTCGTTTCCTTTGCAGAACACAAGCTGCAAGGGAGGGATCTCAGCAGGCTTACAGTTTTTCTCTTTTTAGGCCTTTGCCTCTAGCAAAGCATAAAATATCTTGCTGTCTTTAACAAAGTGCTGCCAAATGGTAGCATAATGAGGATATTTATCCTTCAGTGTAACTGTAGTAATGCATGGTTTCTTAGCAAACCACCTGAGAAAACCTCTCCTCAGAAGATCTCAAATAAAATCCACCAGGCTGATGGGACAAAAAAGTTTCTAGAGGAGCTTTCTGTGGCTCGGCTAGTGAGAACCCAGTGCCAATTCAGAAAATGCTGAAGAGCAGGAAAAAACAGCACCTCCTTTAATAAACTCACCTAATAAGCACGAAGTAAAAGAACACCACTTGTCCAAAGCCTACAGACCTTTCTGCTGTTTTTAATGCTTTGTTGTGCCTTGTTCAGAGGTATGTGGCTTTAAAAGCATTTGGTAGCCAGGATATTGATTCATAGGAGGTGGTAGATTCACCTGGGATGCCAACACTGTTAAATTTTTGTCATCTCAAAAAAGACATGCTGCTCCTCCTCACAAAGATAATTAAGATAATGTAACAGCAGGGAGGAAAGAGGAAACCTACCTACCAGAGCTCCCTGCCCAGGAACTCGAGGCCTAGATGGGATGTGCCACTAAAACGGTTTCCCAGATTATCCTCCTCCACATCCTGCTTTCTACTGAATCCTGCCATTTGTCTTAACCCCTTCCTCACAGCCAAAATTAGCCTTTCCTGGTGGAAAAAAAACTCGTTTGCTCCTTCCTGTGTCTTCCCAGCCTTCACTTTCAAATCTTCTGAGGTTCCCTTGAGTCCTGTGCACATGGGATCTCCCTTCCTGATATGACCTTTAATTTTGACAAGGTTTATTGAAGAATAATAAAGGAAACCTTTTGCTACCGTGAAGATGAGACTCTCAAAGGCCCAAAATTCCCCATCGGTCATGAAATCCATAAAGAAATAAAAAGCCAAAATGGCAGAGCACTGAGGATTTGACTATTTGAACTCTAGCAAGGTGCTCCCTGGTTTATAAGCCCACCCACCCATGCTATTATGTGTCAGAGAAATACTAAAATGTTCTGGTGATACACTTGCAGAGGTAACACAAATCTGGATTTGGTACAAAAATAAAACACAGCGGCGCAACCTTCTAAATAATTTGTGGTTCCCAGATGAGTTTTCTGCACCAAGAAGGCAGAAGATCATTCAGGGAGAAACGAAATTACAACCCCAATCTCCTTCTGTTGAAGAGAGGCTGATACTTCAATTATTTATGTGGGCTTTAAATATTTAGCTTGGCACTTATACCCTTAAGGAAAGTATAGTTACCACTTCATCATTGCAAGAAGCCCATCATTTATTCATGTAATCAATAGGAACACAAAGCAGGAATAATGCTTTGTTCCTATGTGTGCACCATGTGGGTCAGGGCATACAGAGTCTGTCCTTCTGGAGGGAGCAACCTGATTTCTGTGGTCAGCACAGTTACCCAGAAGACAGGTACATTGTCTTGAAGCTGGTATTGAAAAAAGTCAACCCAAGAAACAGGCAGCGATCCAAACAGGGGGCTGGGTACCACACAGGTATCTCAGAGTGCTCAAGTGGGTGCGTGATTGTAGAATGGGGAAAAAGCCACATACCTGCACTGAGCGTAATGACTGCAGTCACTGAAGAGTTTTGGTGGGCTACTGTGATTTTACTGACAGGTGGTGGTAGAGGTGCTGACTGTGACCAGATTTTTAGCAGCAGGAACTGAACCTGGGACCTTGTAACCTGAAATCAGAAATATTTATGGCTTCCCTAAGCATCCTGGTTTGAGCAAAGCCTAAAGCAAGCCTATAGAGAGGTATATAAAAATGAGTTTGCTTTGCCTTGGGTAACCTCATTTCACGGTAGGGTAGGAAAGTCTATTTTCCATTGGCATCCTTTGGCGAAGTTACCAACAGGCAGATGCTCCTCATGTCATTCCATTTAAATCAAAAACGAATAAAATTGGAGAAATAGTCCAGGGAAGCTGGCACATTAACTAACTTTCCACAACCAGAGTGGGAAGCATTCTTCCAAAGCATGGTAGTAAAACACAACATTAACCTATTTTTATTATCCTTAAAGCCCTTTATGTCTCTTAAATTTTCATTATAAACAATGGATAAGATTGGCATAGAATGAATTCAATGCAACCAACCTTGTTTCAGGTTTAACTGAATGAGAACAGCCAAGCAAAGGTGTAGACTCAGCTTTGTACACCATTCATAATAGTGACGCAGAAGCCTTACGTGTCGCCTTTCTCTCAAGAAACTTGTACCGTGACCCTGTTAGCCTACAGACATACCTACAAAAGAGCTTACACTGACAACGTTTTTAGAAAGAGCGAGTATATTGATTACCCCTTCCCTGACATGCAGCTGGCTATCCCCACTCTTGAGCTGCACTGACTGAAACCTCTCTAACTCCTCGCCTCCCTTAGTTCTGCCACCAGCACCTGCAATATTTGCATCTCCTTGGTTCCTGGTCTTATTGCCTTGAAGATCATTGACAATACCTCTGTTTCAAATGTTCGGACATCTTTACTTTCTACAATCATTTATCACAGCCGCTTCTTCTGGCAGGCGTACAAATATAATTTGGCATGCTGTAACATCTGCATGGCATTTTATTTGTATTATTTTATTTTGAAACATTACCTGCTCCAGGACTCAGATTGCTCTATGCCCATTATAAACTACACAGAAATATGATGAAAATTAATCATACTTAGGATGGGTCTCAGCAGATTCTAGGACACTATCAATAGAACTCATATGGGGAAATAATGCTTTTATGACAAGAAAGGGCAGCTGAATTTGTAACTTGAATAACAATTGCATTAATACTCATCATTAAGATCTCCCTCGTTTCTGTAGTGTGAATGGAGATGGTGATTTTTGTCAGCCCACAACCTGTCAGCCACCTAAAGGCCTGCTAACTGGTATCCTGAATCTTTAAAAAAAAAAAAAAAAAAATTCCTATTTATTACAGCTGTGAAATGTATGTATTTTTACATGTGTCCAGCACCTAGGTACCCAGAATGTCCCCTTTGAAAAGGGAAGTAACTGATTGTGATGGATCAATTTATTTATTTTTATGTGCCATGTTAACAAGTTCACTCTCACTGTAGCTGCACTCTCATTTCTGAAATATAGATTCATGGCGGCAATGCAAACCACCAAAAAAATCCCTGATGGAAGAATCGCAGTCCCACAGACCAACTGGAAATGACACACATCTCTCTCCAAGAGACAGGAGAGCCTGCCAGAGCCGACGTTCTCTCAGTCCCACTCTTTCCTTAATTACATCCTAGAGCGGTGCAGTGCCCGATGTGGGAGCGCACCCAGACAGGTCACAGCCCAAACAGCCACATGCTGCACAAGCCAAATGATTTAAAACACCTGAACGTTAAAGCCCGAGGGCCTGTGAGCAGCCAAAACCTTGAATGTTTCTGATCCCCCCTTGCATTCCACACTCCCTCACCCCTTGGTTTTGTCAAACATTGGTAAATAGTTCTATTACTGACTCCGAGGAAAATCTCAAAATAATTGCTAATTTAGCAACAAATACAGCAGAATATCATCAAAATATTGATGAGGCCAAGGTTCCAATACAGGGCAACATGGAACACTTGGTGAATGAAGACTAACTGAACTTCACTTCTTTTAAAGAACAAAGAAAGGTCATATATATCAAAGAATAAAGGCAGAAAAAATATACCTAATGCTTGCTGAGGTGATCAGAAACTGTTGTTATTGAATTGGATTTTACAATCTGAGACTGAATTCTCAAGAAAGAAAAATCAATTGGGGTCACAAAACATGTAAGCTTTGGTTCTCTGTGCAAACAAGCTGGACCGTTAGTGCCTTAGCGAATGATTCCCACTTTTTCTTCTTTGCTTGTTACTGTATCTCATTTGTGGCAGAAAACATCAGAAAACTTGATGTTCAGATTTCCCAGTGTAAATGGAGAAAAACAAACACTTTCCATGAACATTTTCGAACAGTCAAGGAAGTCCTCATTTCATTTTCTATCAAAGAAGTCCCCATTGAAGAATTTTGCCAATGCCATCTCTGTATGTACTTATTCTCACATTTCTAAAGAAAGAAATCGGTCTGTAAAGAGGCTCCAGAAAGACAAGCATCAGTGACGGGAGCCTACCAAGTGAAGATAATATTTATCCTGGTCCAGTTGCCCTTTGTGCTACGCAGAAGTAACTGTCTCACTTTCCTCCCCCTGAGGCTCTCAGCAAAACCTCACTTGTTTTCTGTGACTGCAGTACCACCTCGGCTTTGTTGTGTTTACTGCACCAGGAAGTGGGAAAGTTTGAACAAACCAATATGAAAGCAGCTGTAAACTGAGAAGCAAAATACCCGTCCTGTGGAAAGAACAGTGGTATTTTACCATTTTAAAATGCGAAAACTCCTGGCATGATGAGAAGCTCAGAATGAGAATTTCTGTTCAGGGATGTTGGTGCATATTGGCTTTGATGTCTCTTCCTCTTCCCTTGCCAAATGCAGCAGCAGAACCACTTAGAGTCTGTATTATTCATCATGATGCTTTCTGGTGACTAAATTGCATCACGGGCATCTCATGACCACAGTGCAGGGCAGAGGAGTTTTACCCAAAATGTGGTTTAAAAAAAAAAAAATCAGAATCACACAATCAAAAACCCTACAACTCCCATGCACTACTGAGACAACTCAGGTCCAGACTGATGCCTAAATCAACACACTACAATTTGCTGGATTGTTTCCTGGCAGGAAAATCAAAGCTGGTTTAGTTTGTCAGCTTTGCCTGTATTGATATTTTTCTACATCAGAGTTTCATTTTTGCAAGAACCAACTCTCCTGCACAGAAACACTGAGCAGAGGAGCTACCTTCAGCCCCACCACTCAGCTGAATCCATGCCCCTGAGCAGAGGACTCCAATAACTCTCGCCACCAGAAAGGCTGCAGGGTGAACTAAGACAGACGATGGAGGTAGGGGGAAATAGGCAGTTGCAGTGATTTCCACTTCAGCTTCTTCTTTTGCTCAGAGATGATCTAGCAATTAATTTCATCAAACCCTAGTATTTAAAGTATATCCCTAAAAGTTTGGTTCATTTCTCCAAATTTCTTGAAGCACTCTGTCAGTGAAAGGAAAACCAAGGGAACATGACTGCCAGCAGGCTTAAACAAAATCTAAAAAAATAGCAGTGGCTATAGAGCTGGTTACATCCTTCTTTCCTCTAAAGGAAACGTCTGCTTGCTACATTACAGTACTGTATTCTTGCAAGGGGATAATTACGTCAATATTCTTTGGTAAGACAAGTCTGCTGTCACTGTAAATTTGACACAGATTAATATTAAACTGGATTTAAGATGCTGTTTTCTCATCATGGGCCTGTAATTACCTGGCTAATAGCAATGACTGTGATAGAGCAGTATTGTTAGTTACTCAAGAAAAATTAAAATCAAATCTCAATTCCACACTCACTGAGAGCTTGTCTGTGAAATTTATTTGAGTTCACGAGAAGGATTTGCTTTCTGTTGCCACTGAAAGTACAAACAGTTATTGTCTTCAGCTACTGATCTGCAACACCAGCAGGGATGAGCCTGAGTAACATCCACGTAACCTTTCTGTGCTACAGAGCAACCGGCTGCTGACCCCAGGGCCGACCTGGGCCTTCTCCACAGCAGTAATGATGATGCATTGTCAGGAATAACAACCCACAAGGAGCAGAAAGGGACAGAAGTATCTACGGGAAAACTGTCTCAGTGGAGCTCTGATACGTTGTCCGAAGGGGAAACTGAGACAATGCCAGAAACAAGAGCAGTGCTTGGAGGAAGAGTCGAAATCTGACTTGTAAACCATCTGTAACAATTAGGTTACTCCTGACTACAGTCAGAAATAAGAAAACAGGCTCAGATTGTTTCTCAGGTTTCTAGAAGACACTGGTAACTTTTTATATTTATAGCTTGTCTTAAAAGAAAAAAAAACACATACACAAAACAAACTTTCACTGTATTGAGGCACAGTACCATCAACTCCTGCAAAACTAGCTTGCAATATCATCACCACTGCTGTTTACTTCTTTAGTATGTCACTCGTAACTTCCTGTACTCAACCATCAAATTATCCCTTCACATAAAGAGAAGAGAATTATAGTCATCAGCAGAGAACACAAATAGAAAGGAAGGTTGTAGTACAAAGAAAGCTTCCAAAACCTGAAAGTCATTAGCTCTCCTTTCCAGAAAACTCCAAGAAAAGCTCATCACCCTCTTATTAGGGTGACAGCAAGGCCAGCTGGGGTAGGAGCTGAGTTGCTGATTTCCTGGTGGGTCCTATCTTGGCCTGTCTACGTGTCTTATACTAATTGTCTGGCGAGTAAATCCTCTCAGGGCCTTCACTCTCAACCTCCAGCGACACAACGCTGAGCTCAGTGTAGGTAATCTGCCCACCTGCCTCCTCCACATAGCATGCACACACCACGCATATGTGGCCAGGGAAGGGAGGTGGCATTTGAATCCTTCACAACAACCATAGCAAACCCTGAGTCTCAGATCCTTCAGCTTTTCAGCTTAGTAACAGTGGTCTTTTGGAACTGGGCGCGTCCCTTGCCTTCCCCACCCCATCTGCTCAGCAATGCTCAATAGCTAGGATACGACTATGATAAAGCCTAGGTGACAACTAATTCTTTTTAGAGCAAAAGCAACCACACAGAGTATTTGGTCCACGCTATACTCCTAGTTGATTTAGGATTTGACTCTTAGTTAAGGAAGAGTATTTCTTTCTCAATTAAACAAATATCCACCAGCTTGGTAGATTACATATCAAACTTTAAATGGTAAAAAAGAATTCCTATTTATTTTTTTTTGTTGCATTGTAGACATTCTTGCTTCAGTTGAATCTTTGAAGTTAGATGCCCTGTATTTAACATCTCTGTTCCAATACTTATTACTGATATTACAGAGGGATCACTAAAAAAAAAACCACAAACACAAGAGCCAAGTACTAGACTCCAGGCTGAGCCATTGCATGAATGATTCAATGGAACTGCAGTGGTTTACATCAGTACAGGATCAACTCCATAGCAGACATGGGAGTGCGACTGAAACGCAGTCCAGCTGTATCCTTGAGCTTCCCTCCGAGAACGAAGAGTAAGAGAGATTTAATATGACACAACAGCAATATTATGCAGCAAAAGCCAGCGGTGATCTACACATGTGCACCACACACACTCAGATCTCTGCTGCTTCCTCAACTATTCACCCACCAATCTGACAGAAATTTCTAGCCTTGATTACACTCCAGTAATCATGTAACTCAGGACTGGTGCTAAATGCAGTGGTTCTGCCTTACCTCTGTGCTCCTAGCACATCTATAAAGATTTCATATGTTCCATGTTTCACTTTAGGCTACAGAAACTGCTGGATTTTTGCTTGTACGTATCAGATTTAGCAGGGATGTCAAACGTAGAGTTGGAAGACCAGATTTAAGAATCATAACTTTCTCCGTCCAACCACCAGTAGTATCCTGCTACTGACTGCATCAGCCATCATTGGCCTACACAGATATCAATATGTATGCTGTGATAAGAGAGAATTTTTTATAAAATACAGATGAGCCAAAGGGCCTAGCTCCTTATATGTCAGGCCACTGTTTAACTGAGAAATAGAAGATCATCAAGTTGCAGTGCCATGAGGTCAAGGACAGAATTTCCTCTCCAATGTCCAGTCATACAAATAATGATGCAAGTAGTATCAGAATACTCTATAGTATTAGAAATTGTTTCCTTAAAGAGTTATACTTTGAACAATCAGCTGGTTCCAGCAGATAAAATAATCTATAGTTTTCCATTGGTGCACTTACTACCATAGTATTTAGAAAGGCGTACAGTCTTCAAGAGAATGAATTGACTTTCCCAGAAGTATTCGGTATCAGCCACAGCTGATATTGTACTTGCTAAGCCAGGTCACTGGTTAAGAAAAGTGATCAGATTCTGCATTCTTGCACAAAATTGAAATGTAAGTACCTAGCTGGGGCCAGCCATAAGTACCGCACTACTTTTTTCCAGGAATTATTTCATAATGGTTTGGATATTCAAACAAATCCTAATTTTGATTTAATGGCTTGCACTGTAATTAGCCTCCAGGGAATAGCACTTTCAATCAACCAATGTAAACATACCATCTAGTTACACCATTACACGTTTTCCTAAATTTCCTGATTGAGAGCTGGAAGGCATATAGCATGGGGCCAAAAGTCATGGCACAGAGGAAAAGCATGGCTGTGAATTGAAATCATCCTTCTTCTCCTCTGCGTGAGACTGCCTGGTAGTCCCTAATGTCTCCTGCTACTATGGCTAGGAAGGAAGTGGCGTGGTTCATGGGTTTGTCGGTTGGCAATGACCCACTAAACTCCTGCCTACCAAGACACAGTTCTCTGATGGGTAACCTTGCTCTTATGCTGATATCCCAGCAAGCATACAGCACAAAGTCAATCTGCATATGCTTATGCATTGGGTATGTAAGAGGAGTACTAGGGCCATGAAGCACAGCAAGACTTGACTGCCTGATGTTCTTACTCTATTTGTACTCATCAGCTGACAGAGCAAAATAATTAGGATGGGTCTCTTTCCCCTGGCGCCAGGTGAATGTACATGGCATCATTCTTCCTAGAAGCAATAAAAATCAGAGTGAATATACTGCAGGTGCAAGCTGCTTCTGAAATTTAACCAAAGGCCAACAGAAATTGAGTCAGAACTATTGACTCCAGCAGTCTCTGGATGCGGAAGCAGGAGCCCCTGAGGTGTCTGAGAGCTGGGCTAAGACCGATCAGCTTTCTAGCAGGGTGCATTTACTATTTTGCCCCTGACCTGAGTTGTGTTGGTTCAGCACTTTTCTAAACTGCTTTTCCAGCACTTCGTAGAGGCAGTTTACAAGGGGAAAAAGACTGAGAGGGCTGGAAGAGGGACTGTCCGAGGACTGAGTTCATGTGGCAGGGGGGAGGTACATACCCCCAACATGCCTGTAAATGCTCTTATTTGGGAAAGGGGCAGCAAGATTTGCCCCTTAAGCAATGGGCAAGGCTCATTGTGGGATGTCCCTTAATTTTGCCCGTTGTTTATTCCATTATGTCTTGTTATAAAGCTCCGTTTAGAACCCAAGGAAAGGGAGCAGAGGTCCAGCATACACTCCTCCTTGTACCTGCTTCACTCCAAGACAAGTCTGTGTCTTCTGCTCAGGCAACCAGGACTGCAGAGCAGAAAGGCCAATTCTGCGACACAGCCATTCCTTTCTAGTTCTGCACATAAGCTGAAAAGCCAGACTCCACAGTTTACTGGAGCTACAGGGAAGTGTAAGACATTCCACTTGGCATTCTAATGTACCCTTCTGCAAGATATTCAGCAACAGGTACAATTTACACACAGCAATAACAGCCCAAAGTCACTGAATAAATTGCTGATTTTGAAATAGCAAATGACATGTTAGCAACAATGCACACTGAACAACGTGCAAGAATAAAAGAATAGGTTTCATAGCTCTTTGTATCGTCTCATCATATATATTTGTGTGGGAATTCTTGCTGCCAGAAAGCTAGCATGTCTAAAAGCATCTTAAAAGAGTCCTTGACAAGCAGTTCCAGTTTATAAATAGAAAGTTTTGATGGCTTTTTTTTTCCTTTTACCACTTCCATAAAATATGGAATTTACATTTTCTACATTTCTACACTTTATTATCCACCCATCTTTGATTTCCTCCCTCTAGCAAAAGTAAAAGTCTAAAAAAGAGTAAAAAACAAAAGACCAGGACTAAAAACCTGCAAATGTTCAGGGTCCTACCCAGTAACAAATTTTTAAGGAATTATTTTTACAGAAAGAACCTGAAGGGTCTTTGTTTTTAAAAACCACACCAGGACACACACACACAAACCAAAACAACAATAAAAAAACCCACACAAACACACATACCTCACTGGGGAAAATCTGCATGCAGAAAAAAGGGTTCATGTTCTGCACAGTGAACTTTCTGAAGATTGACTCCCTCTGGAAAGTCCTCACTTTTCATCAAAATATTTAAGTACTACTTTAATTAAGTTTTTGTGGAAATCTGACTGTAATTCTCTAAGTTTTTATTAGCCCAGCACTGGTGGTTGCAACTGGCACTCACAGCTGACTCTTCACTCCTTTCCCCCCACTCCGCTACTGTTGTCCCTCTGCTGCACCAGCTGCCTGAAGACCAAGGCCCATGATGCACAACACTGCCATGTTTTAGTGTTTGCTACCTGGCTGTCATTTCAAGCAACAATTTTAAAACGAGGAGATACAGTTGCCGAAGATCATCCTTCAGCAAAGCTTTCTTCCTAAATCTGAATGCCTCCAACTTCACCCTTCCTGACACTGAGCTACTTCTGTGCAAAATCTGACATTTTAAATTGCTGATGAATCCATCTTGAAGGTGAAATTCCGGATTATGCATTGAAGATGTCGAGTGCAGGTGCATATTCCGTCCTGTCAACCCTAGCACGAGAATGCTGCATCAGCCAACGGACAGGACAGGGATCTGAAGGCAATACCCACTCCCGACACGCTTCTCAAAGACCAGACGTGGATTAGAGTGTTCAAAAGCATTTAGGCGTCAATGAGCCTCTGCTAAAAAGGATTCAGGGCCTGTCTGTACCAGCAGCAAAACAAGTGACCTCTGGTTTTTGTTTACATTTCATGCCACGTGTCAGATCACCATGATGTTTTTGAAGAGCCTTTGCCCTTCTCAAAGGAGCCTGACAAGCCCAGGGAAATTTCCAGCCTTTATGAGAAATTTCCAATAAACTGTCAAGAGACTAAAATACAAATTTATTTTTTTTTTAAACAAAGTAGTGCAATAATTCTTCTCCTAAAGAGAGGAATCCTGCTGAAAATAGTGAGCTCATATATATCCATTTGCTATGCAACTGCATCCTGCTTCTCCTACAAGATTTTATTTCACCTTGAATATGGACTATTTAATAAACGAAATGTTAATGCTAGGTTTCCTTTCAAGAGATTCAAGATAGTGCCTCTTTCAAGAATGCTTTCTTGTGCCAACTAGAAATAAGTTTTTTAAAAAAATAATTACAAAACACAATGAGGGCTTGGAATAGATTTTTGTCCCAAGAGAAATGAAGAAAAAAATTGAGGCCTTGAAAAACTTGTCAAAAGACCGTTCCCTCCGCTGCTTGTATCCTCACTTTTCACCTACTCCCTCTGGTCATCCACACTTCAGGAATTAGGGAACACACTTGCGAGACATTTATTGACCAGGATTTAATTGCAGGGCCTCCTGCTGGACACTATTGCCCTGTCAGATAGATAACTGTATTTTGTGAGCTCCTCAGTCCAAAATAGGGGAAAAAACCACACATCTCCCATCAAGTGACCTCCAAGCTTGTGTCTGCTCTGATCAGGTAGATAGAGCTGGATCTCGAACTTGCACCTCCCAGAACCCCCAGGTCTGTTGGGTGTCTACAGCCCCAGTCAGCTGGGCTGATTTTACACCACCGACCCCAGGCCCTGCACACAAAACTGCTGGAAGTAGCAATGTTACACTTCATGACCTAGTTATGGATTTCTTGGATGCTCTTGTCTGACTTGACTTAAAAATATAAATTTATCTCCAGACTTTGGTAACAGCCTCCCCCTCCTCGCAAAAAAAAAAATCCCAAAGCCAACACTTTGGTTTTTCCCTTCATCCTTTAACCTCCTCTTCTGTTGTTTTGTATATAGTGAGTTACAATTCTGTAATTTAAAGATTTTTACATAGAAAAAAGTCTTTTCAACTCCAGTATTTACTAATCTTTTGACCTTCAGAATTAATTTTCAGCGATGGAAATCAGAATAAAGGATTTGTTTTTATTTATCTTGCTCCCTTGACAGAGAAAACAATTGCAATTTTTTTTTTTAATCCAAAATATGAAGATGACAACATTATGCTCATAGTTGCACCCTCCCCCAGTACTCTCAATATGCCAAGGCCAATTTAGGAGACGTAAACTATGAGTACCAAGAGTTTAAAGGACTTAATTTCTCATTCTCTATACAACAATGCAGAAGGTATTTACAATAAGACCTCAGCGACTGATTTATACTTGACCTGAAATATTCAGTTCTAATTCTCCTAGAAGCTTTGTAGGTTAAAATAGTCTGATCTACTGAGAGAACTATCCCTAAATAGTATATTCACTTTAAATATCAGGTAACATAGACAAAGTGTAGACAGCTAATGTGAAGACAATACTGTCAAAGGAACTCCTTGACATGACAAAAATAAAGGGCAAGTAACAGGGACACCAGTTAAAAAGTTTAAAGATCAGAGCTGGTTCTGATTTTCATTCAGAAATCCATCTCACCACATATGAAGTTCAAAAGGCTTTACTGACTATTTTCTGCTTCTGAAGCCCACCCCACAATACACACTTACCCATGCAAGACAGGCCCCTACCAAAACTGAAGGGCCATCTGTCCCACAGAAGTAGCCAAAAAAGACTAGATACATCAATTCATGTTCTCCAGCTGTGTTTTACACCCCTTTTGTGTGACTGGGCTTCATTGCTTCAAGTGAGTCTCCTCCCAGCAGGTATTAGTGGGTCCTGTCTGACTGTTCACTCATCTTTCCATCTGATGCATCTTCCCAAAAGCTTTCATTTGCTGGGTACACTTTGCAAGCATCAACATTCAAAGCAGCAATCCTCACGTCTTCCTTTCAAAAGGAAGCAAATGGTCCTGTTGGAGAAATCAATCAATTCTAGTGAAGCACCCGACCACCTATTTTTCATTTCTTTGAAACCTACTTACTTGACAGGTTGGTTTCAGTATCAGTGCAGTTGCCCAGACTTACTTTATCCCTGTTACAGGCAATGGAAAACGTTCTTTGCCTCCCATTCTTGCCTGCTCCTACTGACCTGCCCCTTGAATCTGCTCCCCTACACAGAGGATGGGAAATTAATTTCCTACATTTGTGATCTGTTTGAAGTGTGTGCAGTGGTAGATCTAACTGTATCACTAATGGGCCATCTGGCAAGTGGCATTATCAAAGGAGTTAAGTTCCTAGTCATGTTCTGCTCTTGCCTGAAAATAATTTGCATGAAGCATTACATCTCCTCCACTGAACTCCTTGTTTGAATTCCTAGAACGCGCTCTCTTCTCTTCCATTTCTTACCTAGTAACCTATTCTGCTCAGGCACTACCTTGATTTCATTTCTCCTAAAGCCAAGTAAATTTCTGGCACTTAAAACAATAATAAATATTTTCTGCTCATTTTGATGTTTTAACAGCACACACAAATCAATTGCCTGGCATCCACCAGCAGCAAAAATACCATGAGAAAAGCCGAATTGACCTCAGGAGTGAACTTGCCACACCAAGGAGGGATGAATGGATACCAGTTTGTTTCAATGGTTCATAAAATGTGGCTTAAGTTGCTGCCCATCAACAAGATAAAAAAAGTCCTTCAGGAAGCAGAAGCTTTCTGAACAAGGCATCTACTTCTGCTGAACATTTGTCTTCAGAGTAATTCTAGGACCAGCTGAACAGCTAGAAATGCAAATAGTTCCACGTAAAAATAATCTGTGAAGAGCATGGCAGGTGCTTCCTAGAATCTACACAGATGTAACTCATACATACGTTTTCAAGTGACCAAGAATTCACAACAACTTTTTTTTTGGTGCTTCTGCTTGAGTAGAAGAGAAGCAACACATGACTTCAGCAACATAGTACAAGGACGTCCTTCTACAAGGAAGCTGGTCATCCAGGTCATATGGATACAAGGAACTAGCTATCCAGGTTGTACTTCCTTGTTAGGCAAAAGAACATGTCAAATTAATAATATATAGCATCCATATTGAGCTGTTGGAGATATATCACACATCTTTCTATTGGGAATGGGAGAGACGCTTTTCTGGGTGCAGCTTCCAGATGGTTTGCTCGCCTGCTGCATACAAATGAACCAGTTTAAGAGCAACCGTTCTTTAAGCTTCATTGGATTGCTTATGCTTCACAACATATGGTCCTTGAGCTAACTTGCTTAAGTTTTAAGAGTCTTTAAATGAGCTGGGTACGTTAAATTTATGACCAAGGATCATGCTCTTCTTTCCTCTTTCTGTTTGCACACCGTTCAGCACAAAGAGGGGTCTAGTCTGTACAGAAAGATTCTTGGGTATCACAGAGCGGGTAATGAGCTGTGCAGACCTATGTTAGCAGATCCAGTCCAGGTGCAATATCACAGTTTTAAATCTCATCTTTCAGCAGTTCCATGCTCTTTACTGCTAAGTCTGTCCTCACACGCATTTCAAAACATCATTCTTCTTAACTATAACTCCCTGATGCCAAAGACAGTCAGATGTTGGTGAAGACAGACGACAGACTAGAGCATGAGATAAAAACAAACTCTGCTGTCCAAGAATAAGGAAGAATTATGAAGCAAACTGCCAATTTCTTCAGTTGTGACCAAAGGGTCCTTTGAGCCCATTTGCAAGACAGAATCAGCAGTGCCCATAAATGCTTTGTATGCTGCTTCCCTTTGCACCTTTCAAACACAATCTCTCCCTCAGTCACCCAGGGCACCTCAGAAACCTATTTAAGACATCACTGCTGGTTTGGCAGTATTCATTATTTCAGAGCAAATAAATATTCTGTCTTCCCTCGGCAGACAACATAGTTAATGCAGTAGGATGGTGTGAAGGAAGCAATACAAAAATGAGCGTAGCAGGTTATCTAGTCTCGTAATTCTTTACTTCTCCGTGGAGGTGTAGAAATACAGATGTCTTCCTTTTGTGAGGTTTCATTCACCACTGTTCCATTTAACTTGGTGTTGCTGTGATCATCTTAATTTCTATACAAAAAACATAGCCCTGGCAAGATTCTGGGCTTTAATAACTGCATTGTAATTCTGATATGTACATCTACTACTCTTTATTTCCATTGTCTGCATCTCTTCAAAGGCAGAAAGAACCAGGGTCCCAAAGGATGAGATTTTCTACACATCATGTCTAATGATACAGTGGAGTCACTCAGCAGTGAGCAGAATTAGAGCCATGGTTACAGACTGCTCCCGGGAATGGAAGAGAACATGCAAGATGTCAGGTAATGATTGCTTGCTACCCTTAGGGCAGGCGTGATCTCACTTAATTTATGCATCCACATGGATCCTTAGTCAGTGAATGGAAAAGCACTTGTAAGGTGCAGTTTGGCTTATGCTGCAGCAGGTCATATATGCTGCACACTAACATACCTATTCCCTCCCATGGAAATTACGAGATTCTAAGATTGTGCGAAAGCAAATGCCCAGATGACAAATCAAAGATCTCAACTGGGGAGAATTTCTGTCCTATTTGTGTCCAGTGAAGAAGATGAAGATTTTCTGTAAATCTGCCTGTTCTCAGTCTTCTCAGACAGCAAGTTGACCATGCCAGAACTTACAGAAGCAAAGCACCACTACCTCAATTCAGTTTCCTAATCCTAACCTTATTACAGTTTGCTGCCTATTAGAGATTCCAAATGCAAGGGAACCACCCACTCTGCACACAGGGACACAGGTCATCTATACTCCACGGGGGATGATGTGCCAAGGATTCAGGTCTTTGGAGAAGAGCCAGATGCTAAGATCTTCCAGCACAAGCACCCGTAGACAGCAGAAGGGCACAGCTGGTACAAGGATGCTGAGCATTGTCACTGTTCTTGAAAGATAAGTCTATTCAGATTCTTTCCATATTGTGGGGACCTTCCTGCCAAGCCCCCACTTGCTGGAAAACATATCCAGGAAAGTTTGCCCAGTTTGTACTATTCCAGCAGAGGCCCACTGGGAAAGCGAGAACAATCAATTGCCTACCTAATGGGTTTTAAGAGAAGGGAAACATCTGTTAGCATGAGGATGACAGCTTGTTGGCAGCTTCCAACCAACTAAATAGACTATCATAGCAGGGTATCAGGTCTGCCAAGCAAACACACCACACAATGCATACAGAGAGCACAGTGGAAGCTGGCTATGGCATCCGTGGATATGAAATACCCCAGCGCTGCGCAGACAAGCATGGAGGAGTGTCACACTCCTGTTTGCGGCTACCTACAACCACCACAAGCCTCTATGTCCTTGTGAAACTCTGAGGCTGGCTGTAGGACTAAGCCAGGCCCTGCTTCATCCTGAATTTTGCAGGAGTCTTAACGGGGACAACAGGCTAAATTCCTGTCCCAAAGAGAACTGCTAGGATCTAAGCCTAACCTAGTCACAGAGGTCCCATCTGCAGTCAGTGAAGAGAAACAAGTATTCCTGAGGTGTTCCAGGTAGATAAGACACAGTGGTGCCCAGAGAGGCTATTTCTCTTCACTGCCTATAGGAGAGGCATCAGTCTCAGACATCCAACAATTAGATCTCCAAACCCAGGTGAAATACCAGGATGAAGTGGTTAGCTGATAGAGGAAGCCATTAGCATGACAGTTACCTCACATGACTAGAGCAGCTACATGTGTGCATGCCTCTGTAGCAGTCCCAACCCCCAGTTCCTCAACATAAACAGCAGAAATTATTCCATTTGTAGGGCAATGCCAGAAAGAGCTAAAGATCTAATTTCATGTTAATAGCAAATATGTGGTACTTATCTTAAGCTTTACATCATCTGAACAAACAGCAGGACATTCCCCTCTGTGTAATGAGGATTACAGGCCCAGTAAGCGACTCACCGTCAGACCAAAAGGTATCGCACAGTGAGGACCTGAGCACAGCTTCCTGAACTGCATTCACTTGACCTCTTCCTCTCCCACTGCTCTAATCTGTTACTTTCAAATTCCTGCATAAATGAAATGAAACTCTGGCACTTTAATTAAAGGCCAGCATTTACCCAAGGAATCTCATCTCTTAGTCTCTACGGCTTTTGCAGATCCTCTGTATAAGAAGCACATGGAGTGCTGGTATTAAAAGGATGTAAAAATAATGTACACAGCACAGAACAGCAAGAAACACGCTGCGAATCCATCAGTCTGAAAGGCATCTGGATACCCTCAGCATGGATGGCAAAGAAAGATGGAGTTCAACAGAGCAGTACTTAAAATTCAGTTTTCATCCAGAGAGCAAAGTACTTAACAAATTAATTGAGCTTAGCATCCATGTTGAGAGCTCAGCACTGTTACAATCATCACAGGAGAAAGTCTATTTTATGACTGGCTGAAAGAAGCACAACCAGACCTAAACAGACTAATCACTACCCCTTAGAGGCCAGTAAGATAGAAAAATGGCAGCCCTTGCGATTTTGGTACAGCATAACTCTGGCCTTTTGCTTTTTACACAAACATTGAACCCAACACTGTCCAAGTTCTGCCCATAAGAAGCAACCCGTCTTACCTAGTCAGGTACATGACACAGTCTCTACTATTGCCTTATTTTTCCCAGATATTGCCCTATTTTTCAAAGTATAATACCCTGGGCACCACAGGCCTTTTAAAGAGATTTTTTTGTTTTGTAGCTACACATCCTGATTGGCTACCACAAGCTCTGAGAAGTTCAGTAGCCCTCCTCCCTCCCAGTCTACCTCTCTCCTTTATTCCCCTCCCCTTCCAGATGCTGGTGGGAATGCATGCGATGAGACAGAAATCATCATTTCCTGGCTCCCCGCCATGTTGTTTGAATTAAGTGACACCAAATAGACGGAACAATAGGATTCTGTTCCAGTGAACAAGATTTATCGTCCCTTTAAGGAGATAGTGACATTGCCTTTGCTCAGTCAATAATTGTTTGCAGTCACCCACATCTCCCCTTACAACCTGCAATCCACCACTTAACTTTCTACCTGTAGTCCCAGAGGAACTGAGCTGTTAATGCTTTTTTCTGGATCACAGAAAGGGTAAAATATCCTTCCCTGGAAAGAATCACCACAGAAGGGATAAGAGCACCAGGCTGTGAAAAACCCTAAAGTATATGTCCACTTAGTTATAATTGGGAAAGTTTTCCCACTTCACTGTGTTAACTGTTACACTGTATGCATCTAGCCATAGAATATTTTTGGTGTGTTCTGCAAAGCATTCAGCATACAAGGATAATTCCATACTAAACAGTACATTAAAGAAACATTAATATTCCAAAACAGTATGCTGAAAGTTGATAAATGCTAGCAATAAGGTCACTGTGGCCGCCTTTTCCTCTCCAGCTACCTAATCATATATTTTCTCCATGTCTCATTGTCAGAAATGACTGAAACTGTTCAAAATAGCTCAGATGGAAGCAGGCACATACGCAATTTCAACCCAGAAGTGTTTGGCAAAGCGATAACTGGAACTCCAACAAGTGTAAATCAAGCGTCATTGTGTGGTACAAACGATCTCAGATATCCACCAGTTCCATCCACAGCAGGTAATTATGGCAGGGGTCACTGACTCTCAGTTCATAAACTGAAGCACTGAGCATTTCAGCAATTTCCCCACTGTGACACAGATGGCAAAGGGAGAGCACGGTAACCCCTGTTCTCAGGCCTCCACATACACACTGAGTCCACCCTCCTACACAGGTCTTGGAAGGGCAAGTTCCTAAAATGTGAAAGGGATTCTACGGAGCAACCAGAACAAGAAAGGAAAAAAAAATACCAGCTATCAGGAAAATTAGGTTCCATTTCCCAGAAGGAAAGAAAGATCTGACCTAGGGTCGCTGGTGTGCTCTTAAGACACAGTATTCAAGAGCTGGTTTCACAGCAAAGTGAAAGAACATAACGGCAGAAAAAGAGTTAAGAGGGTAGTTCACATCAGACCAAACTTTCAAGCCCAAAGTGTTTTTCCTTTCTGATTCCTCAAAATCCTGAAACCACTTAGGCCACAACACATTTTCTCTGTTTCACCCTGTATGCAGGATCTGAAGTCGTTTATTTTCCACATCACTGCTGAAAAAGCCAACTGCATACAAGTGATAACAAGCAGCGTTTTCAGGATGTCTGGAGATGCTTATCATAAACACCATAAAGTCCATTCTGCTTTGCTAGAAGACAGCAGCTCATCTCTGAGCCACAATTTCAGGCAGTCGCAGAAGATTCAGAAAGAGTTATTCAGCAAACATGTAATCTCCCATGATAAGAAATACCAACTGTCTGGAGCAGGATTTCTCTGCGTAAATTGAAATCAGGTCTGTGTAAAGCGGAATTAAACCTTTTTCACGAAACTGCAGACCTGTCAGGTATATTCTTCCAAGTCAAGCTGGCAGCATACATTGAGAAGGCAGCCTTTGAACAGCACTTCTACTGCAGTAGTCACTTTTAGAATAATGGCAACAACAAGATGATCTGTTCTTCAAAATCCTTAAACGATAATGATTTACAGCACAGAATAATGAACTGCACCACACTCTACTTAGATAACTGTTTCACAAGCAATACTTATTTTCTACAATAAAGCTGCTATATGTCCATAACTGTCCCTCTTGAGAAATTTTGTTAATTGTTCCTCCTTCTTCCCCTAGCTTTAATTCCAATTTTCCCTCTCTAGCCTAAGGGAATAAAACCAAACGGTTTTCATCTAGAGTGTGGAAAGCTGGTCAGCTTTCATTATGGCCTCAGTCACTTTTAATCAGCTGCCCCAAAAAAAACAGTTGAAAATAATTAACTGAGCTTCTCCTGGGCTTTCAGGTTCAATAGATAGGTGATCAACTGAAGATAGACTAAAAGATAACACTCCTATCAAAGTCTGGACACCTTCCAAAGTCTGAGACAGGGATATAACACCAAGCTTCAAAATTTTTGTCCATACCAGCTAAGAACCTAGGCAAAACGTCTTGCAAGATTTGTACGTGATTTACAAGTGTAGCTTATGCTGCTGGTTCCTCTGGCTTTGTTTTGTGTACCACTTCTCTAACAACATGGGTAAAGTTGGTCAAATGCTCCTGCATAGGGACATAACCTAATTTTCAAATCTCCCCAGCACACACTGCAATCATTCACCTGTGCTGCAGGAAACCGAGAGTCAAGGGCTGAGGTGTTTGAAATGAAGCGTGAGGCTATGCTGGCTATTCCACACAGAGCAACGCACAGAAGAGATAAGAGAGATCTCCAGAAGCAGCAGAACAGTTGCAGTTTCTAAGAGCAGCAGGGAAAAATACAGCCTTGCATTACTTAGCTTAAAGGCTTTCAAAGCTTCAGCTTCACCAGATGGGATGAGCTGATCTAACAGCTCCTAACAGCAGTCTCTGCTTCCTCTTCTCCCTCTGCTCCCAGATCTCCCATTTCTCCCTTACCTCAAACCAGCTCCAAGCCTAGGGCAGTGCTTCCCTGAGCAGATTCATCTCACTAACCCAACAACAAGCCTGTTTTCAGCTGTCTGAATTGACCCATCAGACAGTTAAGAAGCACCACCAGAACTAGTTGAAAGGAAGGATGAATATCCCATTCAGCAGTAATGAATCATGAGCTCAGCCCAGAGGCTTGTGAAACGGCTTCTCCTGTGCAAGGTGCTGCAGAGACAGAAGGTGGTGATGGGGTGTGGTGGTACAGCTCCCCCCCCGGGCCACTTGGCCATCTACATTGTGTTCTTGCCAGTATGGCAAGAGCAGTGAGCTGGGACGACTTGGGACTTTCCTTGCCTTTGTACAAGAGCAGTGAGTTGGGCCGACCAGGCACTCCCTGACCACACCTGGAACTCCTGCTGCCCGGGTTGTACCTGCCTGGTAAATGTCAGACCTGTACATTCTGGGAAGTACTGGAATTGTACGGTTGCTGTCAAGATGCCATATGGATACCTCACATGGACTGTGGCCAGGGTGGAAATTTACTGATGCCTAAAGTCAATCATCTCATGACCTTAAAAACAGCGGTAGCAAGTGAGGCCCTTTGAGCTCTTCTGGACTGCAGTGGGCTGCACCCAGCATCTGCCACCGAGTGGGATGCCTCTCAGAGGACTTCAAATTCTGAAGTTCAGGGTTACCTGGGCTGAACTACAGGCATCCCTCACTCCTTGAGGCTTGACTTCTGCTTGTTGAGGAAAATAATCTGAAGTGAGCATTTCACTGAACTCAAGGGGAATTTTTAACAGGTACCTTTATCTATGCATCTTATCTGTGTGCGTGTGTATGTGTGAATCAATTAAAATCCTATTATTGTGATTGTAATGAATAATTTTAACCACTTTGTAAAAGTTAACCAATGATTAATTACTGCTAAATTTCCATGATTTTTTTTTCTCTCTCTCTCTTTAACTGTGCACAAGCCTGAAACTGCCGCTATACATATCCTTTCAACATCAACCATTGTGCTCTGAGGCTAAGTCTGGATCCAGCTGCACCTAGGCTCCTCTCTGAGAAGCAGTTTAGAAAGCAAGTGGGTCCATTCTGAACCTTGTGACTCAACAGGATGGTCTCCCTTATCCCTCACATCTTTCTCCAATTTCTGTAAAAATCATTCTACTGCAATCCTACATCGATTCTATATTCATTTAATAAATAAGAGAGTGAACCTTGCCAACAAACTCTGTTAAATCACATTTTATAAATTCTTATTAAAATCATCTCTTGCAAATACCTTTGACAGTGATTATTTAAGCAACCTAACCACTCATTCGTGACAAATTGACATAGTTGGCAAGATCCTAAATCCAGATTTGAGATGTGAAGTAAGCAATGCACTCTGGAAGGAAACCCAGAGACAGCTCACCCATGAAGCTACTATCAAATACTATCAATATTATTCCTCAAAATTTAGTTCAATGTTTATGGAGGACAGGACTTCATCTTATCATGTCCATCTCTGTACTCCAGATAAGAGATGGTTACAATAAGCCTTTTGTTATTCAGAAATAATGCTCTCTGGCTGCAGGATCTTTGTAGCTGTGAGAAAGGCAGAGGCCAACAGGACTGCCATTACCCATGGGAGCTGACGGTGCTTGTAGCTAAAGGGTAGGCCTATTTTTCTTGCTAGCTGAGCACGTTCAGGTAGCAAGATGTGGGGGGAACACCCATAGAATAAAGAAGCAGCCCCATGGCATGTCTATATAGCGTTATTATCTGAGTGGAACTGTAATTGCAAACTCCTGTAAAATGGTCTTCACAAATAGGGAACTGTGGGCAAGGTTGTTGATATCTGCCAGCAGAATTTAGGAGTGAAGTTTGCCAAGGCTCTTCCCATCACTGACCCATTACACAACCCTTGATCACCCAGTGTCAATATGCTCACTGAATTCCTTTGCATTAGAAATACACACTTTAAATAATCTCTATTGCCTTTTACACTTCTGCCTTCTTCACCACGAAATCCTTTATTACAGTGAAGAAAAATCATTCAGAAGCTCTTGGCTGTTGCAGTGCAGGAACAAGAAGGTCCAGAGGCAAATGGGTACTGAGGGCATCTTCATGGCACTGTGAGCCAGAATTACCCCCCTGGAGTAAAGCACCATGATGGCTGGAGGGGAACAGCTCTGTTCCAGCTACCTGTCGCCTTCCCTCAAAGCAGGTTAAATGCTTATATGGAAAAACTTATCTCAACAGACTGTGCGCCTGGCTTACCAGCAATTAAACTGCAGATCAAAAGAAACATAAATGTGGATGTTGCTTTGCTTATTAGTATCAGCTCTGTCTTTGGTTGCCTGAAGGCCTTTCCAACAACGTTGACTTTAATTACTTTAACGAGAGAGAAAATGATCTGAGGAGTATGAGCTCAATGGGGCAAGGTCCTGATGAAAATGCTAGGTCTAGGATCATTAGGTTTAGCACTTAATAGTACATTATCTTATGTTATTGGAGCTAAATGTAAATAGCTACTGAAGCCCAACTGCTGTCGGGATTGAAGCTGAGGCAACATATTAAGAGCAGCTTTGAAATAAGGTTGTATTGGTTCTGCTACCCACTTTCAACAGAGACTGCTCTTTGTTGATCCATTGTGGAAAAAAAAATGCTTCTAGACAGAGAAGCAAATTTAATACGCTGTGGGCTTGTCTTCAGCAAAACACTCATGACAATTATTCAAAATAAACTTTTTGAAGTGACTGAGTTTAGCTACAGTAAATTAAGATAAAGCAACTCAAGGCCATTTCAATTCTTAAAGGAAGACCAAACTGCTAAGCAAGAGACTATGCATCTGCTCAGCAGTGTCAGCAGTCCTGTGTGCCTCCTCCCAAGCCATGGGAAAGGCAAGATGGAGCAATTTAGCTTCATTTGCAATGAAAAGGCATTAAATTGCATTGTATGACCTGGTATCTGCTGCAGGTGAAAACCCTTCACAGCTACCACAACTCAGCTGACACACAATTAATTTTAAGCAGAGGTAATGGGATTATGATTCTGAGCCATGAGTATTTGATACAAGGCTATAATATGGTTAAATTAATCCCATTTAATTTTTCACTAGAGTTGGTGGTGCCTACACTTGTAAGTGTTCCCGTTGTGGAGACTTAGAATTGCTGGTTGTTTCAGCTTGGAATTAGAAAGGGCATTGCAAGAAAATAAGAATTTTACTTCCCAAGAAAAAATCCCTTCCGGAACTTTCCTCTGATGCTGTAGTCCTGTGCATAAACCAGGCACAGCAGGCATCAAAGATAACCGAAGCCATCCTTGGAGATTCTAGCCCACTAGACATGCAGATTCCTATTTCAGGTTTCATTTTTTCTCTGTTTTAGGAACAATTTGGGGTTTTGTAAAAGTCCTTTGAACAACTTTAGTGGTTTGTGGCTTGTGGAAGCAAGCTGCATCTTTTCAATAACCCTGGAGTCCTCATCTATTGCAAAAGCCCCCTTGGAGAGTAGCCCTTAAAGACAGAAGTAATATCTAAGAACCACAGCCAAATGAGTTTACCAAGAATGAAGACTCTTCTGCAGGTAAATGAATGTGTTCAGCACTTTAGACACCAGGGCTATCAGGCTCTTTCCCAAAATAAGGAAGTTCACTCTTGAAGGACTGAGGTGAAAAGCTAAGCCCCGGGCCTAGTATTCCATGTTTTTCTTTAAACAGGGATTGCAATGGCTATTTAGCATATAGTGGAAACAAGAACAAGTTCTCAAGGGGTAAGTTAAGCAGTGACCTGCTGACTGCAGAGAGGTAGCTTTCAGTTCTTGCTTTGAAAATGGCTGATAACGGGTCCTCTGGCCTGCTCCAGTCTCTGGTGCAGATTCACAGGGAAAACAACAGCACTTCAGGCTTTGCTGTCTCTTCCCTGTCTGGGACAATGGGGCTCCATAAATAGGCGTCTGCCCCTTACGATGTAAGGTTTGTCCAGGTCTACCTGCTAATCCAGACAGCACCTTTTCTACAGTTTTGTATGCTTTTACATTTACTAAAAGGAGTGGCAATATTAAATATTTGTTTGGCAGGCATGAAGAGGAAGAGGAGCAGTCGCAGGTGTGGAAGCTCTGACAGAAAGCATGTGAATCTGAATACCTGACAGAGCGTGAGAGCAGAGTGCTGGCTGCGTTACCTCTGTGAGGCAATCATAAATGAGTTATACAGGCTGTCCCAGTGGCTGTCATGCAGGAACAGCCTCTCCTGTCTTCCTTGCATGGGCACCAGCAGAGACCAAAGCTGCTGCGGCCTGGACTAACAGGACCAGACTTTAAGCTCATGCAATACAGTCTAATTCTTCTAGCTCCAGATAATGTAAGGTTTGTACTTCTGTTGCTGTGGAGCTGCCCCGGAGCCCAGAGCTGCCCATGCTTTGCTTCCACATGGTACTGTAGATGCTCTGTGTGGCAGGTACAACACTCCAGAAAAAAGGCACTTTAAAAATCTATTGGCTCTCTGAAATTACACTGTCAAGATTATTTTTGGGTTTTGCCATTTCTATCCATCTATAAATCCAAGAGCCTGAATTATCACCAAGAAAACTACTCTGGGTTTGCAAGGAGCTATAAAAATCTCTTCAAATGACATAGTGCAGCTCTGCTGATCAGAACAACGGCATGATTTTACAGTGGATAGCTGAAGACATTCCAGGGAAGGAAGCAAGTGGCTGTGCACCTCATTAGGAAGCCAGTAATTGGCTCATTCCAGTGAGCTTAAATACCTGTTACCTCATCCATGTATCAGTGAGATATGAACCTTCTGTCCCAGCTATGTTAAGCTTCAGACAGAGCCAGGACAACAAAGGACTGCTAGACAGAAATGAAGGAAGGAAGGAAACTCTTCTGCAGATTGATCACTGAAATAAAAGTGGCTGTTGCAAGTTTCTTAGCCGTTTTGGAAGGGGGACAATGCCAGAGGAGATGGATGAGCAGGCAGAGTGCTGGTGATCAGGTCAAAGCATACTATAAACACCTTGTCCAGATCACTGATGTTTCTCTAGTGCCTAATACCTTAGGCCATCATCAATCCTTGAGCACTTTCTTGCTGCTATAAGCGAAAAAGCCAAAGCTGAATGCTGGCTTTTACAGTCATGAGAGGTTTATACTGCAGCTCTGAGCTTGATCATGTGTCTATGTGAGTGTGTGTGTGCCATTTGGGAAGTGCCTGTTGCCTGCTCCATGAAACATAAATGCCACTGTGACAAAGCACAGTTTACCTCTCACGAGTATGGTACTTTTTAGGTTAACTGTATCCCATTTGTATTGTAGCTCAGTTTTAAAGGCATAATACAAGAGATAACACAATTTCTGTGGTGGAAAAGCTGTATCTTGTTGCGGTATATTGCCCACTAGGTTGCCTCTCAAGGCTGGCTCTGGTCCTCCACAGTTAGTGGTATTCTGTCTCATACTAGCATGTATCTTACCTGAGAGCATCACAGGAAGCTCCATGTTGAGGCTAAAAGGTGGAAACTAATGATATGCACTCTCAGTGATGTTAATGAGGAAATACCACAAAATTGTAAAAAGATACTCTGAGAAGGACACACAGGTTCTACCGGGGATTTCTGAGCTTAAGAGAATGGGACAGGAAAGGAGGAATGGACTGCAGAGCTGAGCCCAAAGGATGCTTCTTCGCAGAGACAGGGTAGCAGCACTGGAAAGCAGAGCCTGACCTAGAGTTTAACTGTGATTCCAGACAACTTGAACTGCTTTTGGTGGTTCTTCTCCATAATTCTTAGGGATGCTTAAGGATCCCTCCGTGCTGATTGTCACCACCGGCTGCTGTGTGCTACCTAATACTTTCCTCATCCAGGTGAAAGAAAGAAGACACAGAACATGGCACTAGCTCTCCCACACCTAGCACTGAGAGTGGGAGGAGGAAGAGTGGAGCTAGGGAACATGCAGGCATATCACGGCCTGTAGCTTTTCATACAATAGCAGTTTTATTTAACAAAGGAGCTCAGACTTTCCAGCCTGTTCCTTTAAGACCGTGTTTGCAGGGGAAAGACAAACATATTGTTAACCAGAAACAACAGAAACTGAAACCCTGTGATCTGAAACATGACCCTGATTCAACAGCCAGGAAATCCTGGGAAACCTCCAGAGGCAGCATAAAATCCCTTGCCTTGGGGTGAAGGAGAAGGAAACAACCAACATATTTATGCAGACTCAGAAAGCATCAGCCATTTACAGAAAACAGGCAGAGCATGTGCAATGACAAGAGTTAGGATCATAATTACCAGGGCACCCAATTTTTCTGCGTCAAGGCATAAGCTGATCAGCAGATGGCATCCAAAGAAACTCTCCCGTTCCGGTGGCATACACAGTATAATTAGCCAGGGCATGGAAAGTTTCTGACACACATCCCACCGTCGCAGTGGCCCTAGAGACAACAAGCAACATTTTCTGATGCTGAAAACTTGACTGTAAGAGAAAACTATACAAATACAACCATGCTTGAATGTGGAGGTTGATGACCCAGCCATTTATTCCTGCCTGTGTGGACTGGAAAAAACAATCTAATAATGAATGTGTTGGACTGATCCACTTAAAACTAATCTGCTTTACCCATTGCAAAATGGGACTTCATGAGTTGACAGCCCCAGGGAGAGCTTTACTAGGAATCCCAGATATGAGAAATCGTGGGGCTTATTGGTGGAAGCAAGACTATAGAGAAAGTTAATTTTTTGAGAAGCTGGAAGTAGGCAGCGTTGCCCACTTCAGTGGTAGCTGATTTTTTTTCTTGGAAACCTCACATAATAAAATCAAATGGGATAAGAAAAGTGTGTAATTTTTTTTCTTCTGTAATTCAAGTCCTTACACAGACTGGCATGACAATGCTGCTATGCTTACCACTGGAATTGCTGTATATGCCAAGTAGCACAATCTACAGGATAGTGCAAGCATCCTGATGCCTGAAAGGTGCTTTATAGTGGATATGTCACTGCCTCTTTTCTTTTACATCTAGCCCTTTCTAGAGTGTCCAGAGATCTGAAATGTTTCACGTTCAAGTAGTGCTGAGCATCCTCAGTTTGTCTTGACTTCTAATCAAGTTCTGTGGGCTGCACAGACAGCCTTAGACTTTCCCCTCTCAAGCTACATCTTTAAACTCATCAGAAACCAAGTGTCTATTTTGCAGGAAATACCACTCATTTAAATCCCATTTTCATCACAAACCCAAGAGAAAACCAGCATTTTCTAATGAAGAAAAGAAATGGCTTGTTTTCTTCCATGTGGAGTCATCAAGCCATTTCATATGGATGGTGCTGGCACTTTCATGCGCGTCTTGCAGCACCATTTTAATCTGAATGCACAATACAGATCGTATCATATCCATTTTGTTGGGATCAAACAAAACACAGGATTACTCAACCATGATCACTATTGACATGTTCTCCTGAATAGCTTTTATTTCTACAAAATGGCAGGTTCTAATGAAAAGAACTACTATTGACAGTTTTCCTTCTGGCTTCTCTGTCATTATCTGTAGCTGTGCCAGCTCTTTTGGATCAGCATTTGAGCTAACGAATGGGGAAAAGCTTTACCAACTTAACCTCTCTGCAGTCCCAGTATCTTGGTTCACTCCTATGTCCACCATTATGGTTTCCCCTACCATTTATCAACTAAATTTAGTAGACTCCTGACTGGCATGCCAGGGCTGTACATGCTCGGGCTCCTGCGGTGTGCTTTAGGGAAGCAGAACATCCTTGACAGAAGTTATTCCCTTGTATTTATGCCTTAGGCATTGTCTAGTTCCAGTAATAACTGCAGGTTCTGCCATTTCATTACTTAAGAACTTTCGCTGCACTAAATTCAGGACATGATCCATGGGGATTTCTCATCTCAGGAGTTTAATTACTTCTTTGATTGAAGTAAATGTTGTATCAGGTGGATAGAGGGAGGTCATGGTTGGAACAATCTCCTCGTATACACATTAGAAGCACAGCTTCCCATATCTACCACTGGCTTCTAACGTGGAATTTCGGTTTCACCAACTTCAAAGCAACCTCAGAAATACAGATGAACAGTGCCAGCAGAGGAGATTCTACTTCCTTGTTGCTCTGAATTTTGTCACCATGTCCCTTTTTTCTCTCCTTTTTTAGCTGTTTGAAGTTGTATTCCTCATGCTCTAGAAACTCTGCATCAGAGATTTTGGGAGCTGTAGCTGGACGATGAAAGGGATTAAACCAGCCAAAGGAGCTCGTTTCTCTCTGCTTGGGTTTGGACAAGGCAAACAAACTTGGCATAGCTTCAGAGAGTAAGGGTTATTAACAGCTCCATAGGGCAGGAGAAACACCTTGTTGACATCATTATTTATTTAGTGCCCCACCTTCCCAGCCCTACTGCATTCCTCACAACACCAAATCCAGCCTTACCTAAGCGAAGGGTGAGTGGAGAGAAAATACACTAAGAAATGTTGCAACAAAATAATGGGAATAAATGTAACTTCACAAGTTCATTGAATCAGAAAAGTTCCAAGGCACATCTCGGGTAGTCTTGGTGGATCAGGCCAAGGGCTGGAGACTGGGAAACGAGGCCTTAGTCCACTACTTGGTATGTCCAAAGCTGAAGTGTTAGAAGACTTATCAGCCCTGGGGACAGACATTCTAGAAGATAATTGTCTTGAGTTCCAACATAAGTGCAAATTCATGCTGAGCACTGTACCTGCTTCAAAAGTTCCCTTCAAGCACATACATCTTAAAAATCAGGGAGGAAGATTGTTCAGCAACAAAACTTGACCCTTGGTTCTCATCTTTAAACTTCTTGAACCAGGTCCTTCAGATCTATAAACCTTATTGCAGAAAATTCAACCCCTGAGTGCCTGAGGCTGGAAATCTAATAACTGAAAACTTTAAAAGTACCTAAAAGTAAGAATTTAATAACTGAAGCCTGGGTTTGATCACAACTCTGGAGTATGGGTACCCTGAAGATCAAATTGTTCAATAAGAGACTTCCTGGAGGATGGTGTATTTCTTTTTCAGAAGTTTCCTCAAGTATTTAATGAACGAGAATTCCACTCCACAAATACCCAAAATTCCTTCCGTTCCCACTCTGACACATTGCAGCAGGCTTACACCTGTGATGCATCAGTGCTTCTCAACAGTAAAAAGCTAATTCCATTGATTTTTAGGAAGAACTCAGCTCTTCCAAGTGGATCTTATGTCCTATATCCAGCCCCTCCTGTGTCATTGCCCTTCTCCTGCCAGGCTAATTTTCTGAGCAGAAAAGCACAACTGAACAAAGGCAATTCAACCCAGCCTTTTAATGTCCTCCACAGAGAACGTGGAGACTCCTTTCAGTTTTAAAGCCACCGCGCATCTCCATGCCACTGAGTATGCCCTTTCCCTTCTCCGTATTATTCTGTCTGTGTGGGCAGGACCTGAGACATCCTGTCTGCCCCAAGAGCACAAACAGAGGAGATATCCTGCAGGAAGACAAGTTATTGCAAAGCAGGCTGTGATGATGTCAGAGCTCCAACCCCAGCAAAGAGCAGGCTTGAATTCTCCTAGACTGCTCTTTCTCCCCCGTCAACCTGTTCTCCCTCCAAACACAACTCCCCGGCAGCCTTCCTCAAGGAGGATGTCAGCTAGGGCCTAACACATCTGCTTACCTCCACGCCACATTTGGTTGAAACAGGACCAGTTGCCACCAGAGATGTAGACAGATAGATGTTAGACTCTGCGGGCTGCCATCATACATGCTGTTCTGAGTTCAGCTGAGGTAGGTTAAGAGCTTACTAGCCTCTGACATCAGCTGGCATAACTGATCATATAGCTGCCGTCTAACCTGATTCTGTCAAAATGGGTTTAAAAAATTCAACAAACAAAAACCTATACTATTAGCAATGTTTTAAGCTAATCCAGATCATTGTGATAGAATCGGGCTAGTGAACAATTCTAGCTGTCATATCAGAAGTGCTAACCTCTGGCAAGGGACACAGCAGCGAACAGGTGGAGGAGGGCAGAGATCTGTAACTTCTCACTCAGCAGCTCTGAAGAGTACGCAGAAGGACTGGGCTGCTCACACAGCCTGTTTCCAAACCCTGGGGCTGCCCAGTTTGCTGTAAAGTATATTTCACAGACAGGTTCAAACAGAGACTGCACCTAAATTAAGTGTAGAACAGGACAGATGGATCTGATGGAATCAGCACAGGTCATACACTTGGCTTTGTCCCCTCAAGCCAGTGCCAAAGTGTCCTCAGCCAGGCAGGAATCATGGCTGTCACAGAGATCTGCCCTGGTTGGTCCAGGAGCAAGTACAAAGGAATGCATGTGTGGTTGTGAGAAGACAATGAAGCATGCCACTAACACTATTCTAACATAGAGTTTGCAAGATATTATCAGGGTGACAGCAGCATTCTGGTTATGATTCACCCTTGGCCCATGAGGCTGAATAATTCAATATTTCAATGATTCCACACAAGAGTTCAAGCAGATCACCGCATACTGCCTAGGACTGAAACAGTGGACTCACAGCTCCCCACCCCTGCTGTGGGACCTGTATCTAGGTAATGTTCCTTGAGAAAGCCAGCTTTTCCCACCACCACGACTAATAAAAAATTTCGCTATAATGAAAGGACGTCCTTGATCCAACTAACAATCTAGGCAGAAGAAAATGTGTAGGGAATATTTCCCTCTTGCAGATGGGGCACTGAAGCACAGAGACTTTAAGGAGCAGATTTCTGGCTGTGCATTAATCAGAAGTGGGGACAGATTATTTTTTTTTAAGTGGCAAGTTCCCAGCAGCTAAGCTTGCATCAGTTGTGGACAGATTTCCAGTCAGTTACCGACTGGCATGTCAGTACAGGACTCTATCCATATATCCTCTAGTGACTTCCAACCAATAGCAACCTCCATTCAGACCAGCTGTTGAACAATCTCTCGTTAGCCCTGTGTGATCGTCAGTACACAGCAGTGACCTTGCTGTGATACTGCTAGGACTTGGATAAATTCCTTTTGGCTCTGACTTCAGAGTGGTTGTGCCAGTGCAGACACTAACCTCACAGTCATAGCTGAGCACCAGGAATATCTGTGCTCCACAAGATGACTCCTTCAGCATCTCCTTCAATCTCTCCATCGACCCCATTTTAGTTCAGTGCAACTCTCACTTTTAAGTGGATGGTTTGCTGTGAAGCTGAGCTCCATGGAGAGCAGAAGATCTCCACAGCTGCCTGAGGACAGCAGATGTGTTCCCAAAGCTCCCTACCTTAGTACCTACTTCTGCATTTTCAAACAGAGTGGACTGGGGGTCTTTACTCAAGATCCTTCACAGATTTCTTACATGCAAACAGGCCTCCCCTGTTTTGTTTATACCTTGCAAACATGGACACATGCAGTAAAAATTAGCCTTTTTGACTTCAGTAACTAATTTGATGTCATAGGTAATTGTCAGACACCATGGTACCATCTGCCACATTCACATGACTTAATTTGCAAGACACTGTGCATCACCTCCCTGTTTAAAATCACCCTTTCCTCTGAACAAAGACTGTCTTTAACATATGCACAGTACATCTAAAGGAAAGGAGGAATATGTAATGACTATTTACCATTATCCACAGCAATACATTATTCATGCTTCCCTCTGCTAGCAAAATCTTTCCTTCCCTAATGTTAAAGTGGTACGTATTGAAGTAGAATGGCAGACCCTCTGGGATTCCAGATGACTTTGCACTGGTTTCATTAGCATAGGCTCTCAGATTAATCAGTATATTCATTATATAGCAATTTCACTAGGAACAGGTGCCATGCTGTTTCACCTGGAGTGAGAACATAGCACCAGTATCAGCTTCTACGGCAATCGCAGAATGAACTGGCACACCGATTTCCAGGTGGGGTGCTGAGAAGCTTGGCACTTTAGAGAGTGTTGGTAGTTACTGAAATCAGGAACAGTTCCAGGAGGCAATGAGATGCTGGGAATGTCCTTCATATGAGATGCTATGCATGTCCTGTCAGCTCGGGATTATTTAAAGACAACTTAATTTACAGGACGTTAAATACTTGCCCTGTTGTCTTGGCAAAATCTCAGCTTTCTTCCTCCGTTCCTGATTTATGGCACACCGTCTTCTTCACTTTCTATCCCAAAATGTTGCTGTGATGTACCTCTACTGTGTTTTGCTTCAGAGCTGTGTGAACATGGGGCAGGATTTGACTGTATGGACTCCTGCCCAGGTTGCGCTTTTGAGAAAAAAGAAAAGCATATCCCCTCAGGCATGCTGCAGAGCCTCTGGAAACACACATGGCCTGTGATCCAAGCTGTGAGTCAGGTATGCCAGAAACCCAATTCATCTAAAATCACCCCAGGTTGGATCTGGACAGTACCAGCTAAGGGCTGCGCAATGGCATGTGTGGCCATAGAGCAGCTGGGTCACAACAGGGTTTCGGGAGTTGCTCCCACTGATTCTGATCTTGCATATAAGTCTGAAACATTCCTGATACACATGATGGTGAGAGGCCAAGGTGACTTATTCAGAGCAAAGCCCCAAGGGTAGCAGTCCTCAGCACATGAGCCAGCGAGAGACTGTGCTATATTCCATAAAGCCACCACAGAATCACCTAAGTGGACAGAAACAGCCAAATGTGGCTTTGTCCAAATACGGCTTTGCCCAAACACATTGCCACTAACATTGTTAAAATAAATAACACATATTTATGCTACTTGCTGGTGCACCAGAAATTGAGGTGTGTGTCACAGAGGCATTTCAGGGATGTTCACTGGTGGCTATGGAGTGTGACCTGGTGCAGTCGAGTTAAGTGAGAGTCTGGATGCTGGCACCTCACGGATTTCTCATCTAGAGGGGACTGCCCACTCTGCAACCCACACAGCACCACTCACTGATAGCTACAACCCCCAAGGCTGCCATGCAGTTTGGACTCACTGGCTCCTGTAGCTCATTAACCAGTCCAGGCTGTTGGCTCTCATGCAGCTCAAGCAGAGATCCCTGCCCGGGAAATTATCTAAGCACAGCCTTGTGCTGCCCAGGCTGTCTTCCTCCTGATCTTGAAAAACCAGCACTGCATTACCAGTTTTGTCCCCCCGTGGCTCAAACAACGTACTTCCAGCTGTATCCAGAGCCATCACTGAGCAGAAATATGGCAACTGTAGCAGGGTCAAGAGGTGCTCCCTGGTGCCTTTATTTTGACCTTTCATCCATAGACATTAGGTGACAAAGACGTCATTTCTTAGCATTGTAATAGTGAGCTCTCATAGCAGTGTTGCAGCTGTGATGATCTTAGGATATCAGAGAGACAAGGTTTTCAGGGAGAGGTAATACTTTTTATTTGAACAACTGATGGATTTTGGTGGGGAGGTGGAATAAGACAAACTTTAAGGTACACAGACCTTCAAGAATTTGTTTGTTTTCTTCCAGCTGTAGCAGTAGAACTAATAAAAGACATTACCTCTACCACAAATTTCAAGGGCTGTATGCCTGAACGCCTGTCAGTCTTTTTTCTGTATCTTTCAGTTACTGCCATTGCAAATCTCACCTCTTACATCTTGATTTGCACTTTTCCTCCAGATCTCTCAAAGGCCATGGTGAAATATCATTATTTTCATTTAACAGGCAGGGAAAGATACGCTCAGAGCAGTGATGTGACTTGCAGCAAGGGCAGCATTATGCTGTGGATCCCAGGGCATGCCCTATCCGTTGCAATATGCCACTGCAGCCTGGACTTGGGGACTGAAATTGTTTCTCTGCTCCATGTCATGGCTGTGGGGTTGTCCCACGAGTGTGCATGTTCTGGCCATCTCTGGGCACCACTGCAGTCCATCGCAGGGCTGAAAAGGGGCTGCATTACTGTCCACAATACCCAGAGTGCAGCAGTTTCCCTTTCTCACACCTACGCTGCAAACATGCCCTCATTTTGTAATTGCTGACATGTATAACACTCAACTTCCAGCCTTGTCTCCCCACTTTATATCATTTCACAGCTTTGTGAGATAATTTCCAGTGATGTTAGTGCTTTCCGTGTTTTTGACTCAACACCCTAAATGAGCATTGCTATAATGTTTTAATTTAAAATCCTAAAGTAGATTTTGAGTATCAGTGCAGGAAAAATAGTGAGTCTTCCTTCAAAGCTCACTATCTAGAGCACAGTTTGCAGCAAACAATGTTAGCTGTGATAGGAAACAACAATTGTCTCTCAGCAGATAGTATTTACCTGCCTTACAGGAGCAGACAAATGGTAGAAAACATTTGTGAATAATTTATTTTAAAAGTGATGGAAATGTTTGTTCCAGGTCTTTTCCTCTTATTATCCAAACAGCTCCTGAGCAATTCAGTGTGAATTCTTGCCATTTAATGGCCTCCTCCTCTTCACATGTGCAGAGAGACAATGTAGTACAGACACACGCAATACTGAGCTATCTACGAAGGACTGTGTATCAGCTAATCCACTCATAAAAAATGCAGTCACCTCCAGCAAGTGTGAAGGTCTCATTTATCTCATCTCCCCCCCTTTCAATTCCCCTGGGACCCTGCATTTTTATAGAGAACCTATTTTGAAACTGATGTTGGTAACAATGTTTCTAATAACAGGACAAGGTCTTCATCTTTTTCAACTTACAACAGCCCTAAGCAAACATGCTAGCGAGGTGCAGAGAAAAGGGGAGTTCTCGCTGAACTAGCACAAGTCTCATGGGGACTTCTCCCATGACCAGAGTTTTACAATACATCACCAAGCTTCCCTCTGCATTTAGGTCCATATCTCACACCAGTATCAAGGCTTCTGTTCAAGAAGCACACATGCCAGACACAACTCATACTTCTGAGATATGATTCACCAACCCACAAGGTCAAAGCCTGCAAGGTTCCTGCACAGTGAACAGCTGTGGAACAACACTCCACTAAAAGCAGGAAGAAAGTGGCAGACCAGCTGCAAGAAAAACAAATCAAAGCAGTCAAGGAGCTGGAAAGCGGATTCCTTAAGCCAAGCACTGTGTCTAAGATCACTTGCAGAAAGACATAGTACTGGGTCCATAAGAAGTCTTGTCTGGAAATGAAAGACCCATTGAATCAAGATGAAATCCAGAAAATTTGTAAGGTGGAAGAAGACTCCTATATTAATGACAAACTGGAAAGAAGTAATCAGGGCAAGTGGCGCATTCCAGTTTTTGTGATGCCTCCAGCCAAGGAGGAGCAGGCTTCCCAGTTGAGATGTTTTAGCCCAATGCCCAGTCTTGAGGAGACAGATGGATTTCTACAGTTTCCATTTTACAGGAACTGGGGTGGGAGGGATGATGGAAGATGGCGTGCTCCTCTTCTAACTACCACGCTTCAGTGACTTCTCTATAAAATCTTAAATGGCTTCTTCATAAAACAGAAGGTCAAGGACTTAAAGTATAATAACCATGACCTTTCACAGCCAAACAAACTCCCCAGCCAAATGAAAAGGAAAACTTCCAACACGTCCTGGATCCTAGAAGCTTTTTAGTTTTACAGCCTTATTCGTAGGAATGTCACAGTGCAATTTTTTTTCTGCATATGTATTCCTGCAAATAGCAAAGACAGTTTGCAATATGACAAAAATCCACCATCTTTCACCAATTTCTAGAAAAGACAGTTTAGTAGGCAGTGTTCAGACAGAATGACCAAAGCCACAGTGACAAAGGCTGGTGCCTCCAGCTGCTACAACATTCAGATCACAAATCTAAATCCAAAATCCAACAAAATCAGAAACTAAGGAAAGTGCAAATTGGTCTTATCCCTCCCGCCAAGCCTCGCTCAGCTGCTTCTAAGGAAAGTACAAAGGAAGAATTGCGTAAGGTTTCAAAGCAATCTACCAAATACAAAAAGGATCTTCTTTAGATGTCAATGGTAGCAGTGAAATAGAATTGCAGGAAGTTGGAAAATAGTCCCTCCACCCTCCTGGCTCCTTTCTGCCTCCATTCTGTCACTAGAAAATTTCTGATCTTATAATGAAAATAAGAAAGCTTGTAAACTTGAAAGCTTCTATATATTAAGAAGCAAAACTATAACTTTTTTGCTAAAATGATTCAGTTGGGAATTTCTGCCAAAAAATAATACAACACAAGGAGAGAGAGAGAGAGAGAAGGCACTGTGTTTTTAAACATTCAGCTTGTTCTAATCTAAGTCACCTTAGACTGTTCTGAAAACACCAATCCACGTTGTTTCAAATTCTACCTTGTACATACACAATTTATTGAAACTTTATTAAATACAAGCTAGTATTCCTGCTCAGATCTGCAAACCTTTTACAAGTTGCAAATGATCTTTTATTGATTTTTCTCTTTATGCAGTTGTTATTATTTACTTTACTTTCTTTTTTAGGAAAGCCTTTACCCAGGAGCTAAAGCCCTGCTGGAGAGAAGGTTCATTTCACTACAATTTGGATGAAAATAACTCTAGTGGTAACTGCTTAATTGTTTTGAATTATTATTGCTAATTGGAATTGTGTCTTTGATTTGCTGAATGGCAATGATCAACGATTTAACTTGCATTGCAGCTAATTAGTAGCATTTATGATTACTGTGAGCTTCAAGTGGCATTAACCATTTGCAAATAGATTCTCGAGTGATTATTTTGCCAAACATCACGGGAGGAGACAATGGCAAAGCTGCCGTCAGGAGAAAGCAGAAGGACATCCAGTCGATAGAGAATGACACTCAGAGAGTGGCTGAGCTCTACGCACAGAAAAATTATCACAACCGGGCATACGCGAGCTGTTGATTGCACAGCAGAGGAAGAACTGTGGGCTGTAGCACAGGTATGGAGGTAAAGTTGAGCCCTTTGTATGCACCATGCCTTTACGTTTGAGAGTGGAGATATTTTTCCTCATTGCAACATTCATGTTTAAACTTCTGTGCATTTGAAGTGGAACACTCCCGTGATCTGAGTGAAAGGGTTTGGCTCTGTTTTGAGGAGATCTAGTATTGCTGGAAGTGGAGATGTGGTGTGTAGGAGGCTTGAAATCCAGACAGAAATGGGATGGAGTAAGGCCAGCTCTACCCTGCAAGGAACTCAGCACAAGAATCACTAGGAAGAAAAAAGACATATATCCTCTTTTTAAGATCCTGTATTTCCTCTCCACTAACAGCAGCTGCTGCCTCCATGTGTGCTTTTAAATACGTGATCAAGAATTCTCAGTGCTTGCTCCTGTCACATATAGCATGAGTCAGCTGTGCATCCAGAGCCACGGCAGGGCCCTGGGGTTGTGCTCAGCACTGGAAAACTTTTACAATTCATCAGTGGTTCCAGGGTGCTTCTATTAATGCTTCAGCTCCTGGGGTCACATAAAGCAAATGAGAATTGAGCTTTGAAAAATAGATGTAAAAATGACTGGAAGTAGGTGTCTCAGTTTCTCATCACTGACTTGAAGAATACATTTCAGATGTCTGACAGTTATTGCTTCAGGCTGTCTGCAGATTCAGGAAGAGAGCTCTGCATCGCTTCCAGTCAAGTCACAAACTGCGGTGGGAGAAGAGAGCAAATATTTGATCTGAAGATTTACTATCTTTTACAAATGTTTAATTAAGTTTTTGGAATTGAGACAGAAGATGACAAATCCCCATTCTGATGAGTTAGCTAACAAGGGAGGGGACATCTTTTCTTCTTTTGTACTGAAGGGGTTTGAATTTCATCTCTGCACGCTCTAGATTAGCTAAGAGTGGGGAGCAAAGTTACTGCTGAGAGTTCTCCACGTGCTGAACTTTCCACAGCCAAGCCCTCCAGTTGCAGTGGAGGTCTGTGCTGCGCAAGTGCTGTGCCAGGCCCATGGGAAGGGGCAGCTTCTACCACAGGGCCCAGTTCACAAAAGGTGGCAAACCAGAAGGGGCTGTGGATGGATTAGCAGTGTAATTTTTTTCACACCTTTGCTTTTGTCTACAATACCGCAATCCGAAAGACAGGCTTTTATTGCAACCAGGATTCAACATCCTTTAAGGTACTAAAACAAGAGGCAAAGAAAAAGAAGCATGACAAGTACTAACTCCTAAATCATTACCAGGCAGGATGGGGAGCACAAAGCAGAGCTACTGTACTCAGTCCTTCATCGATGTTTCAGGGGAAACTCTTGTTCAGGGAAGACAAGCTGTCTTTGGACCCTGGTTTTTCATTTATCATGAGGACACTGTTTCTTTTCCACAAGCTGGCAATATCTCAGCTTCATTCTACCCTGAAGTTGTTGGTCTTGTTTGCAAATTAGAGACAGGAAGCAATTTTTAGTAAGTGGGAGGCAGGAAAGGAGACTGAAGGAGCACTGGAAATGTAAAAGAAAAAAAAAGATACTGAAAGCTGTTGCCATGTTAAAAACATCGCCTTGGCAGGATGATTGACCATTTTTTCAGTAAATCCCAAAGATCTGCAAGAATCAGGGACACGGTAGTCCAAACAACTGAGGCACCTCAAACATATAAAATAGCTACTTTAGACGTTAAAAAGGCAAGTCTGAGAAATAGTCTGTCCCAAAGATAAGACCTCTAACATTTCTCCATCCTCTTCTTGGCCTCAAGCTGCATCAGGGGAGGTTCAGATTGGATATTAGGAAAACATTTCTTTTCTGAAAGAGTGGTCAGGCATTGGAACGGGCTGCCCAGGGAAGTGGTGGAGGCACTATCCCTGGAGGTGTTCAAAAAACATGTAGTTATGGCACTTCAGGACTTGGTTTAGCAGCCATGGTGGTGATGGGTTGATGGTTGGACTTAACGATCTTAGAGGTCTTTTCCAACCTTAACGATTCTATGATTCTATGATTCTTCTTCCATGTTAAGTAGGTTCAGGATACAAGAAGGGTGAAGGGCCAGACAGGCTTTGCTTTATTAAATAGTTTTCTTAAATCTAGTGTGAAGAGATAGTGATTTGGCCTTGTAACTTATGCCTGATCAAAACTGGGACTGTGATAATGTGAACATGATTCACTTTAAAAGACAACAAGCTGCTCTGAAGCAAAGGCAAGCTGCATTAACTGGCCCCTGTCCATTTTCAGTCCAATCTGACAGTCAGCTCTTCACAAGTTTCCTGTTTTCTATGATTCCTTGAGTCCAGTCAGTCAGTGCAGGCATAGAAGGACTGAACAGCCAAAGCACTGGGTGTTACATGACGCACAGACGTACAATACACAGCTGTAACTGGGAGTGTGCTGTAAGCGTGGGACTTGGGATTTCTTTATGTGATGCTACACTGCAGCTCTGCTGCCTTTTCTGTAGGCTGCACCCAGCTGAACGGTCAGAGAACCACAAATCTGTCCAACAATGTGCTCAGAAGTGAAGCCACAGAGCTGTCTTCAGTGATGAGCTCTAACTACAACTATGCAGAGACTTCAGTGGACTGATGTTCAGTGAGTGAAACTTGACAAATCTCTTTGTTTTGCAGTAACATCACCACTTCCCTAGCACTCCTCAGAACAGCACTGTGCTAAGCACAGCACATACAGCTCCCAGTCCAGTCCCCCCAGAAGACAAGCAGCCTAAACTGCACTGATTTTAAAACACCAGGAAGTAATTTTCTCTGCAATATAAGTTGTTTTATAATTCACTAGCTAGCACTGCTATGTTTAAGCTGCATCTCAGATGACTATAAAAGAAGGAAACCACAGAGAAAAAAGCCAAATGTGTCACAAGGAATGTCCTCAGGGTCGTATTATTTGGAACAGGAGTTGCCTGGTTCCTATCACTGAAGAATCTCTTGTGGGAAAGAAAACATAATCACTGCAGTATTGAATTTCACTGAAAGATTTATGATCTAATTTAAAGATATAGGGATTTATTTGTTAATTGTAATAAACAGCAAGTTCATTACACTCCAGCTTCCAAAGAAACAGCATATTGTAGACAGGGGATAAAATATTAGTTTCATTCACTTGTAGGGCACAAGTTAACCAGAAAGATGCGAAAACCTGAGAACAAAAACACTACTATCCCTCCGCCAGTAAATTGTCTTTCAATACAAACTGCATATGAAAAGACGCTCTTCCTTTGAGTGAAAGAAATACCTGATTCCTAGATAGCACTTTCATTTTGAAGCACCACACAATGGAGGTAGCTGTTGTTCTCTCCTTTGTACAGACAGAGAGACAGAGGCACAAACAAGGTGAATCAGGCTAAAATCAGGACCCTCTGGGAATTTGCACAGAGTCTGAGACACCAGACCAGAACGGTCTGGCTGGTAAGTTGAGCCAGGTGTCCAGTCCAGAGGACAGCATTTTACGTGGCCCACATCACCTTCTACCATAGCATTGTATCTCCCAAAGTCTCTGAACTTATCCATGGCATCAATCCTACATGCTGCCATTTTGCCAGCTTAGGAGGAGGGTGTTTTGATGGCTCTATGTGATTGATGTTAGTACCTCAGAACAGAAGAGAAGCCAATAGCATAGACAGCACTGAGGCACACCTTTACCTGAACTCACCAAGGAGTTATTCAAGTTGCCAGCAGAGAAGGATTACATCTAGGCTTGAGCATTCCAAGCAATTTTTTGTGTGTAAGACCAAAGTTTGTAAGGAAACAGATACGCATTTCCCTACATGCTATTCCTCTGAAAAATGTGATTTTTTTTTCAGAGGAATAGCACCCTGAGAAGCCTTCCCAGTTAACTCAGCCACTTCAGTGTTGCAGCACACTATTGCCTTTCTCAACACTCAAACTGTTTTGAATATATCTATATAAGCGAACTTCAACTCTTCCTCGCAATGCAGAGTTAGCCTTGATGATTACACACTTTTATTTACCTGCTTTTATTCACACACCTTTTTATGTTGCCTGTTAACAGCCGTTTTCCTCTGACCATGAATATGCATTGGAAAATGGCACTGGCCTCTTACTTCAAAGCAAAGATTTATGATCTGGTTCGTTCGAGAGCTCATTTGCTTCAGCATCTGGATGCTTGGCAATGATTCATTATTAAGGGGACCTGCAATTTGTCATGGGCTTTTGTTGTTGACTTGTGCAATTTGCTGATTATATCTGCAAATCACAATTTAAAGTTTAATCTGATCAAGGGGATGGGCTCCATATGACATGCTCTACTGAAAATCAAGGAAGCCTTTGAAGTAACTCAGTGAATAAAAAAAAATAAAGAAAAATAAAATATATCAATCAGATGCTAAAAAAATGAAACCTCGCTTAAAAGCTGAAATACTGCTTATCAGAATTCAGTTCCCTTAGGAAGCAGTAGAACATTGTGCCTGGAACACAGGAAGTCAGAATTACTGCTGGGTTGAAGATCGAGGGTGTTATTTTTTTCCCCTCTGGAGTTCTTGCAGGGAAATTATCATTTGAATTTTCCCACTGGGAAATAATAACCCACTTGAAGCGTCAAACTAGGAAAGCACAGAGAAAGAATACATCCTTCCCCTGTATTCTCCTGGCCTTCTTTACAGTTTTTTGGTTGCCTGGAACACAGCACTGAATGGTAACAAGTGGTTCCTTAACTTGGTTTCAGGGCCACTGCTTTTAGTTGGGTTTCCACTGAGCAAAACCGGGAGATATATCAGCAAGAGAGAGGAGTGTATGTTTGAGAGACTCGGATGCTTTCCAGTTCTTCAGATAGATGTGGACTTGCCAGCAGTGCTCGGGGCCCCTTGTCTCCCCATTCCCTCTTTCACCTGTCTCCCACTCTTGCCACAGAACTGGCACCATTCCCAGGACCACGAACCACGAGTTGCATAGCATAACAACAAGCAGTGGGGTAAGTGGTGAGGGTAGAAGCTTTTCCTTTCTCTGCGGCAAGGGAGAAGGATTCGCTTCCCCCTTCCTTCGTTAGTCATATCAAGTTTGCATCTGCCCGTGTTGCAAGTGTTCTCACACTTTCACCACTCAATACCAGTCAGATTCTGCAGTTTAGGAAGTGAAAGTATTGTTCCTAAAAAGGAAAGCAACATCCTACATCTTCTTCAAAAACAAGTTTACTCCAATTTTCCTAAGGAATTAAGCTGAAAAAAGTTTTATTTCTTTGGGAGATACAATTGCTGTCTGTCTTCCCAATATTTTTATTTGAATCCAAAATTTTGTAAAAATTCCAAATATCTTCTTCTATTTTCAGTAAAACTCTATTTTTTAATTAGCACAAATTCATTGTAAGAGAAACAGACTCTCACTACTGAATATTGAGGGTGGATCCACCATCTGGACAACAGACCCAGTGTCCACAGAAAACAAAAGCAAAATAATCTGGTATCATCCTTCTTTAAAGTATCATCATTTTTCTTGTGCAACTTTACAAGTTACACAGGGAGATTTCTGAGTAGTCAGAGAGAGGTTTGATGTTGAAAATTCAGACATTGTTCAACTCTGCACAGGGTTTTTAACAGGTATCCATAGCAGGACCATGGATTATATACACTGAAGAGAGAGCTTCACTTTAAAAGACATTTGGTTTGCAGAGATGTGCACAATGATGCTTAGGGCTCACTAAGCCTGTCCCTTGCTTGTCCATAGGAAACTGCTTTGACTGTAGTAGTATGCTTCACCTCACTGTCTCACAAGTCCAGACAAGTCAGGTCAGGCAATACTTGGAATGGGGTTTAAATGCATTAAACCTCTGCCTCTGTGGGATTCATTTGCCAGCACAATTTTTACATTTACTCATAGCATTTTCAGCTATTTGAAACTGTATTAAGTAGAACCAAGTCAGATGTGGCTGTAATTGGGAAGATCATTCCAGCTGCCACAGAATGTACTTACAAGTATGGAAAAAGATATTCTTTTATCTGAATCAAAGCTGGATCAATGCTATGAAATGGAGCTAGAAGACGCTGTAGCTCAGACAAGACGTAAAAGCAAGGTCTGCTTTGTTTTCATTTGTTATGGCCTGTGGCAGCACCTGTATGAACTCTGGCATTAAACCTGCCCAAACTATGCCACAACTAATCAGATTATGTTTATTAATCTGTCTTCCACAACAGAGGGAAGACAGGATGTAACAACAATAAATGCAAAGGTAGGAGGTTACAGAGGCCACTGGACTGAGACTCCTCCTATGGTTCTGCCAGGTTTTCTAGCTGTCTGATTATCACTGCCATAAAGCACTGTCTCCTTGAATCCTCTACCATATTAGATGGGGAAGAACATACCGAATAAGATAGCCATCGTTCTAACTGAAAATCTTGATGATTAAGTGGAAGGGCCTGAGAAGGTACTTACAGACCATAATCAAGTCAGCTCTTTTAACACAAATCCCAGGTAAACAGTTCAGATTTGAAACTGAAAAGAGTAAATCAGAAAAATTGTTTCATTAAAAAAGCCAAAATACAGAAATATTTACAGAAAAATGTTTTTGACTTCTGCTTTTGGATGAAAAACATCGTAAATAAAGCCTGTGGGGAAAAAATCTGCCTTAGTGAAGTTGGAGAGAAGAAAACTAAGTCCACCAAAGAAAAAAAATTAGAAAACTAATTACTAATATTCTATAAAGCACTTCTCCAGGCCATAAAGTCAATCAAAATCATGTTGGAAAATCCTGCTTTAACCCATCTACTCACATCACCCTTCTGTGACATTCTCCCTTTGATGCAGCAGTGCTAGTCATGCAAAGAAAATAACCTGAGACTGCCCAGAGTTCACGGCGGGTGAGCAGCAGTTGGCCAAAGCACAGTTGTCTATGTAACTTTGCACAACCTTTAAAATATTAACCTGCTCCAGATATCTACTTAACTTGCTCTGTACCCATGATTGCTTCATCTGCAAATGGAGTTTGTAAGGAGTTTGCTAAATGGGTTAAGAGGCCACTTCGTACTTCACTGTGCCTCCCATATGTGACACTTGCTGTCCCTTCTGCTAAACAGCTCTTTCATAACCTTTAAGGGTTCATTACACCAGAAGACTGCTTAAGTCAGCCTCACTGGCTAGCTGTCTAGGAATCTACAGAAAGGTTAGTATAGAGCTATACGGAGACAATCTAACAGCAAAGGAGGAGAGTTCACAAGTACCCGAAGGTTGTGTGCAAAGGGCAGGAGCTGGTCCTCCAGGGCAGGGTATTTTCTGGTGGCTGAGGAGGATGAAACCACTCATCATGTTAAAAGAAAAAGCTTAGAGGAATTCTACACCAGGACTGCCCCTACCTCCAAAGTAACAGGCAGAGGGAAGAACCAGTCAAGAGAATTCCCTCTAGAAAGGGTGTTGTGATGGAGAAAATCTTTAAAGAATCAAAGCTTGCATGCAGGAGAGGGAAAGGTAATTTGCTTGGGTAATTTTTTTTCCCAGCACTAAGGTAGAATATATAAAAATGACTGAGGACCTTAGATGGCTTCTGGGACCTCTGTGTATGCACATCTTGCACAAGTCATATATCGTATTTCTACAGAAGGGTTAGCAAATCACAAAGCTACTTATGATTAAAGATTATTAGTAGAGCTAATGGGGACTCTACAACTATGGCAGGTGCTTTATTCCTGCCTCAGCGGTCTCTCAACTTGTTTTTTTGGGAAAAAAAGATTAGTAGGGTGCAGAGAAGGAGAAAGGTGCAGCAGTCTCGCATCCTTTATGTGTATGAGTGCTCAACTCGAAAAAAGTAAGAACATGGCGGTGGGTAGCAGAGGCTCATTTGAAATGAAACACTTCTCATTCAGTTAGGAGGAGATCATAATTCCTGCCACATACAACAAGTCCTAGTTGTGTCTTCATTTACCTCAGCATAAGCCAGAAGCGCTTGTTGAAATGATGCAGGTGATACAAGTATAAAACTAGCTCATACATCGAACCACAGCACAGGGTTCACTGCGTCTGTTGGCATTACTGCCACACAAGGAAAGAGCTGTAACGGCAGCTAAACCCCCTTCTGCCAGGTAGCATGTGGGAAATGAGTGCAGACATTTGTCAGAATTTTTTTAGAATTTGTACCTGATTAAAAACAGCCCAGAGAAGCTGTAGTAACAGCTGTCTAAAGCCAAATGTACTGCTCCAAGCAGCCAGGCCACCCTGCTTTGAAAACCACAATACTTGCAACCTACAGGATCAGAGACTGTCTAAAACACAAATCAGAATTAGGCCTTAATTTGGGGAACAATATTTCCTCTCCTACAGCGCAATAAAAGCAATCATTCTCTGGATACATACTGTCACGTCATTCAAATCTCTTTTAGAAGCAACCAGGCCAGGATTGCCCTCTGCTCTTGTAGACGGAGAGATGTTTGCTCTTTGCTTTCCTCTCTTCTCATACTTCAAGAGTGTCTCACAGCAAGTGTATCAGTTTGGTTTTTTTAAAAACTGATCACTATCAGACTTAGGACAGAGCTGATGGATAGATACCTTCAAGACTTTCTTGGGAAACCAGGTGGAAAATGTCACTGAGCATAACATCATCTGTACTACAGATGCAAGAGCTCACCAAGCAGAGGAGAAAGGTAGTTCAGTGAGACATACCTGGAAGCAGAATGTAACTCAGATTTCTCATTTGGTCACTGGGCAGAGGGGAGCCAAGGTCAGTAATTCCTCAGATCAGAATTTCTTTACCAGACTAAAGCTCTCTGCTGTGATTATGAACTGATGTGAAAGTCTGAATATCTGAATTCAGGATAAAAGGACTTACAGAGTTTCCAGACAAGACTTTTTGCCACTCTGAGTCACAGAGAAAACAGGACACGTCCCTTGTTTAATTCTGGGCAATGAGATGGGCTGTGCATTGCTTTCTTTGAAATTGCTCACCCCATCTGTTTGCAGCTTCATCTGTAAAGTATGTTTACCTAGTTTCCAGTCTTTCTCATTCTCTCAGCCCTTGTTTTGAGTATACAGCTCCTCATGGTTTCCAGCTGATAACAACAGCCCTGAAGACAGCAGTGGGCAAAGGTCAAGCCAGTCCTGAAAATCTACCAAAGACAAGTTAATACATAAAGAAACAATAAAACCCTTCTTTTCTATCCTGTGGTTTTCTTAGAAATGAGAAACTTCTTGAAGCCAGAGGGGCTTCAAGAGAATCATTCAGAAAAAAAACTCCACGAGAAATCACTGCCTTGGGACCATCTACTTTTTCTGTCACGAAAAACACCAAATAATATTTGAGAACATCCACAAATCATTCAGCACTAGGAGGTGGGCAGAACCAGCGGGTACAAAAACTTTGGAAAGAGTCACATCCTTATTCCTGGGGTGAATATTTACTGACAAATAGAATTATTTTTCTTAAGCCCGTCAGCATCCAAACAAAGCAGCAATCTACATGGAACCAATAGGTCTCATTAGCTAGAGGCTTCAGATGATATTTTTTGTTTTCAAAAAATAAATTAACATATCCTCCCTTCCTTCCCCCGCATACATCATGGTAGTATACTTGTAGACTTTGTGGATTTTTCAAGGGTGATGAAACCCTGGCACAGGTTGCCCGGAGAGGTGGGAGATGCCCATCCCTGGAAACATTCAAGGTCAGGTTGGACGGGGCTCTGAGCAACCTGACTGAGTTGAAGATGTCCCTGCTCATGGCAAAGGGGCTGGACTGGATAGCCTTTAAAGCTACCTTCAAACTCAAATGATTCTATGATTCTATGCTCTGTAAGAATAGAAAACAACAGATCTCTGTGGATGGTGAAAGACGGCAAAGTTCATGTATTTCAGAAGGAGGTGCTTTGATCTGAGCACAAATTGGTTGCCTGTCTTTCTGGACATTTGGTAAAGATTGACAGCAGTTCTCTAGGTAATTACACCAAGCTTGGTCCATATGTTTAATTGCACAGTCCAAATTCACATGTTCAAGTGCTTATGGACCCTTCGCTCCTCCTCTACCTGGACTACTCACAGTATCTCTCATCTCTTCTTTCTTGCCAACTGTGCGCACCCAGCACTCTACTCCCCATTTCTTCGCACCTGAGGCAACCAGCAATTATTTCTCCTGAGGCTCTTGACTGGACAGGGCAGTTTTGTTGCTCACAGAATTGGTGCCCAGCAGCTGCTGAGACACATCCTGGCAGATAAAATCCCCTTCAGCACCTGGGTGCTGGCGCACCACAGGCTCCATCTATGCATGAGGCTGGCACTTCACACAGTCTAGTCACCAGTCTCGAAGCTATCATATTACAGGCAAACTGCAAACGTGATCTTAAAAAAAGGAAATGATGATGTAACTGCCATAGCAGACGCCAATCCCTCCTCAGATCTGCCAGCAGCCACTCTTCGTAGCTGAGTTCTTTAATTTCAACTTTTTTTTTTTGTAATTTAAAAAGATACACACAAAATCACCTATCATTCAGGAGTTTCACTGTGTTGGTGTTTAACAAACTTTAATTCTTTCTCTTGCCTCTATTCTGTCACGCCTTTCTCATTCCCCACCTTTAAGTAGGATCACACTAGCACATCTTCAAAAGTCTAATGGTATTTTTCTAGGTTAAATTGTCTGGTTGCTTCTTGTTTTTAGCCAGCTCAGAGGAGAAAGCAGACAAACCGTTTTTCATTCCCTACATACAGTCCGTTTCACCACAGCATCCTCAGTGTCTTAACAGCTTTATTCTACCTGGCTTTCACAGAAGCAAATGAGTCTTTACATATTCTATGTGCATTTTTCTTGAGAATCATACAATCACTAAATTTCCAACTCTTAATGCTTTGATTGGCAAAACTGAACAAATACCAAACAGAAAGGCATCGTTTTATCTAGGGGGTCTTCAACCTTTCAATGTTTACCTTCTGACTTTGGTTTGACTTTTTTTTTTTTAATTTTCAGAAAAACAAAACCTTCTGTTTAAGTGCAAATTAATTGGCAGGACTCCTTTCAACACTCTCCAACTCTTCACGTAGCTCTCAGCTGGTAATGTATGTTCTACATCCTTTGGACTTCTACACTGCCTTTCATCTGAAAATCTCAAAGTGCTTTGCAAATGACTAATTAATAAGTTTCAGCATAGCTCTCAGTGAGGCAGGTAAACTTGACAAGTAAAAGTGCTAACATTCTTGCAAGAATCAACACAGATAAATTCCCTAGACATCTGGGGCAATCGGTAGACCCACAGGAGTTTTCATGCTCTTTGGTTTAATGTAGTATGCTTGACCTTGCTCTGTGGAATTCAGTGCGAGGGCAGCCTTTCTCAACACACAGGTCTTTGTAATTGTTTTAGTCTCTGTTTGAAATGTCTGCATTAAACTATGTATTGAGTGATTCCCAAGGAGCCAGATGCTCTAAGTGAACAAGCACATGAAATATATCATTGTCTTGAGCCAAACAAAAAATTTCCAGCTATCTGAAAAATGTGAATATTGACTCCAGCAGATTTTTCTGGACTTCTGCAGAACTTCTAGCCAAGAGCCCCACATACTCTTCTTTTTTATTCACAGGTCTTTTCCCTACCACACATTATTTTACCTCATGTGATATTGGATGAAGGAAACTCAAAACACCAAAAGAAAAAATTTCCATATGCTTTGTTCAAATACTGTTGACATTTGGATTCAATCAGTAAGGTGGGATTCATCAAACAGGGTTGTCTGTAATATGACTCTCTGAATGCAGACATGTACTCTATGAGAACACAATTCTTACTCCGAGTTGCACTGACTACCCAAGCATTGGCTACTCATGCAAAATCCCCCTCAGCACACGTCAAAATAGAGTAAAGCTATTTATTATTCAAAATCTCAACACAAATACCATGGTTTCAAGTGTCAGGAAGGAGATGAGCAGGCACTAGCAAGGAAACATCTGATATCTGTGCATTGAAAGTGCATATCCAAGAGACTTCTCTCCCTCCTCATTATCCTGCTTAAAGCTGTTTGGACATTTATCTAACCCTGTAGTTATCATTCCCATTCTGGTACAAGTTCACAGCTTTGGGCAGCATTCCCAGTGGAGGATCTAAGCTCAGGGGAATAAACATTGTTTTATACTCACCCTTTTGCTTGTTGAGTTGTTCCCTGAATTAACGCTGCCTACGATCAAAACGCATGGGCCTATTCTACAACCAAGATATAAAGGCTACACCTCCCATCACAGGGATGTATCTTCCCTATTTCACAACCCAAAGACACGAGCTGGGCCCCTTTTATACAACCCTGCACTTAGCATATGTTACTTTTTACGTGACCCTGTGGCCTAGCCCATCTTCTTTTTCTCCAGAAGGCGAACTGGTCAGTTTAGTTACGTCCACATCTGGAAATTTGCTTGCACATAATACAGACAGTGGAAGAATCTGGACAAGCAGTCTCAGAAACACAAACAACCTGAGTCTAGATAGATGCCCTATGATGATTATTGCCCTACAACAGGAGGCACCAGCTTACAGTTATTGAAACCCATTTGCAAGCGTACTACAGTGAGTGCATGCTTTGTGGCAGCCAACAGCCATTAGTCAGAGATGAAGCAGAGCACAACAATCTCTTGGTACTCTTTCACCAGCAAGACTTTCAGTCAGCATCCCAATACTATAACCATCATCCCCAGCTCCAAGTGAGTTACCTCTATGCCCTGACCCAGCATCCCGCCCTGTTTTTGGCTTACAAGCCTCTCTCATCCCCTTCACACCTCCAGAGTCTTTTCAGAATCAAACCTCAGTTCCACTGTGCCCTTTGCACTGGTTGCAATGTTCTCACGGAAATCAGTTCATCAGAGCCCTCACTGGTTTAAGCCAAATGGGGAGTGACAGCACTGAGTCTGTTGAGGAAGTGGGGTTGTCATCTCTGAGGAGTCTGGCTTGCTGACAATGCCGTGGGCTAGAAGACGCTCCTGTCACTTTGAATTACCATCACCCATGCTCCACAGATGTAGAAGCTTTTCACAAGAGATGACCCTTAAAGCCCTGCTGAGGCAGGAGACGCTTCTCCAGTTGTTGATTGCAGAAAGTCACTTTTGAGAAGCGACATGGCAAAGTGCAAAACAGCTTCACACATGCATGCCCAGTCCGCCATACACACCCTGCTGTGTCCTCAGACATGAAGAGGAATTGCAGCTACTCCTGCTGCCTGAACAGCCACCTGCCTCTCTGCTTGCTGCTTTGACTTTAAGAATGTAGATCCTTCCCCTGCAGGCTAGTAATAATTCACATTAATATCTCCATCCTGGAGTGACTGCAAATGAGGAATACATGCTATACCCATCATTTAAAGAATAGCAGTTGTGTTTGTTTATAGGTTGACCCAATGCTCTTATATATGGCTTGACATTCACACTTGTGGTGGATGGAGATCTGTAGCATCACATTCTGTCATCCTTTCCTGAGTGTCTCTGTCCTTAGGTGGATAATAACCAGTGTCTGTTTCCTGGGACCCCACAGCCAGAATGGCAGAACTGGGGGTTTGAAAGAAAACCTCATGAAAAGGTGGGATTCCTATCCTGAAGTTTAAAGCTTTCCACATTTACTTTAATCCCAGTGCAGGAGAGGTTCTGTGCAAATATTCTAAACTATGCTTGGCTTGCTTCCTCCAGAGAATGCAGACACTATATGATAAAAGCAAAGCATGTTCTCATGATCTCCCAGAGAAGTTGATGAATGTCAACATCATGCCATGAAATGCAGAGCTGCCATTTCTCTTACAGAAAATTGCTCCAACAGAATATTTTTGGAACATCTTAAATACCTCTGGTTGTGCTAGGCAACCAGAGCAAAGTGACCTTTGCTGTCTCTGGACCTGCAATGTCTCCCCTGAACGAGCAGTTGTACTGAAACCAAGAGAACTCCTGCTATGAGCAGAATCCCCTGCCATGAGCTGGAAGCTGGCAGGACTAGGCTTTCTGTTTTTCATGCAACAAAAAGGAATTAAGCTTCTTCTCATTAGTATCTGTAGGAGTCCGATAACTAAATCTCATGCCGGACTTTAGATCTCAAGCTGCGCTTTGGAATCGTGGATAATTTTTGCTGAGATGTGCTAGAAGGTGTCACCACGTATCCCTGCCCACAGAAAGGGGGTTGGAACTAAATGATCTTTTAAGGTCCCTTCCAACCCAAACTACTCTATGATCTATGAAACTGGAAGCAAAGAGGGTGTCTTAATTTAGAAGCACCTGATCATTTATTAATTCAGAGGACTAAAACCTTTCATAGGATGTACCAAGACCTGCAAATTTATATTTTAATTTTGTCACCTTCTCCCAAATTATACATCCACATAAGGTTAGAAGAATTATTGCATTTGGAAGTGCCTATTTCCACTAATTCTGAAAACAGCATCATTCTGAGTTAGATGCCTTGCTGCTGGCATCTGAAATCAGACTACCTGAATCCTTTCCCCACACTTAAATCCCAGCATTTCACAAGCAAAGGAACAATGTAAGCCTGATTCCCTTATGGATGCGAGTCCTACAAGTGGAGCCTTCTAGCTATCACAGAGCATACCTCTATGCAAGCTTCTGCCCCATAAGAATCCTCTTATGACCATTAAGTGAATTCATGTCATTGCTATTATTTCGTCAGTGGAGACACTTCTGGGATCTAGCTTCTGATTTTCACAAAATTCATAGGACTTTTATTATCTTTGAGATCTCCAGTTCCTCACCAAATTCACTTGAACTTGACTGATGGGTTCAAAACACACTAACAGAAAGAAACAGACAGACATGTGCACAGGCAGCCCAAACACATCAGCTTCATTTTCTTAGAAAACTAGGCTAGAGAATCTGAAAGAGTCTTATGAAGTTCAAAATTCCTATTTCACCTGAAATTAACATTTGACAATTCATTTGCAAGACATAATACTTCATTAAGCAGAAATTCTGTGAGCTATCAGATTTCTAAAAATAACCCTTAGTTTCAGAAAAGGAATTATGTTCCAGTTTATATTAGTTTTATTATTTTCCCATTATTTCATGAAACACACTGCTCCCACTTGCACAGATAATATGACATCATATAAGAGTTAATGTAGTCTGATTTTTAGGTTTTTTTCACATCATTAAGTGCCACTGCTATTCAGCACTGATTGAAATGTCTCATCTCTTTCTAGATTAAAATTTCTGCAGCTTGGTGTAATCAAACAGTTTGACACTTTACAGTATAAATAGGAGACATTTGGTGGTAGAAAATATGAGATTTTCAATCAGTGCTAAGTAACTGCTGCACTTATCTGAAGTATTATACACTTTTTAAATCGTTGTATTGCATATTGATTAATAGTAGCATCTGTTAAGGTCTACTATTGACAAACAATGAAATACAAAATAATATAAACAGGAGAAATGCACAATATAAATGCTGGAAAAGTGAAACAATGTCAGAACGTGCTTATATGAATATTTATATATATTTATATATATATTTATATATATAACGTACTTATTAAATATTTTCTTATAGGAATTTTTCATTCAAATCAAAACAGCCTTTTACACTGGGAAAAAGCATCCAGCCAGCTACAGTTGCATGAAGGGTGATGCTGTGCTCTGAACTGGGCAACTGTTTCAGAGAAACCAGTCAGATGTTTGACCTCGTTTCTTCCTCACTTGTGGGAAACCTCCAAAGATGTCTGGAGCTTGGGCTGCACTGACTATAGAGGAAGATGACAGAAACAGAAGGAGATAACTAAAGCCGATATCTAAAACAGGAATGTCCCCCAGAGACAGTAACCGTCAGCGTAACACCTCTAATTCAGTGTTAGTTCATTAGCCAATACCTGCTCTGCTATTAAACTACCCATGTGTTAGGTTCATTTGTGCCCAATGAATATAAGGAGCCTTACAAGGAAATCCACAAAGAATCTGAAGAAATACGAGCTCTGTAAATAAATACCGGTTCACCTAGACCCATTTTTATAGCTCCTGAAGCTGTCACAGCAAGCACTGATGCAACAACCCTTCTGCTGGCAGAAGACCACTGCAGCACCAGACAACCAGACATTCCTTCCATATCTATCCCTTTGCAGCTTTCCTTAAAGCTCTCCTCAAACACCCGCCAACTTCTGTATTTCAGGGATCTTAAAGTCAGCACTGCTACCAGAGGTGAAATCATCAGCTTCTGTTCATTTACTTCCCCCACATACTGAAGAAAATCCTTTCCTGAAAACCACATCTCTGTCAATGTGCTGTGTCCTGAACTCATAATAGCCGGATCTCCAGAGTCACAAAACACTGGCCAGGAAGAGGGGCATTTTGTTCAGGGAGGGAGGGATTTTTGAAGGGAGATGGAGGCATTTACAAAGACACCTTAATCACTTGCAGCATGAGGGCGGTCAGCACAAAGGCAGCTCTAGGCTACTTGCAAAGGCAAGAGGCAGTGTTGCAAGGGAACTGCTGGTCACCCAAAATGGACAGTAGCACCTTAGCATACACACAAGGGTGAAAAGAATCAGGTATGTGTAGAAGAAGCCTTCTTACAGGGCTTAGAAACATGTTGGCAGGGGTCCTGTATCACAGAAGGGGGGGG
>Ga0065711_1005149_pt1 | contig 57503 bp, 37 predicted proteins | sample Hoacrofraction12_FD_59098 | JGI IMG/M metagenome (GOLD analysis project Ga0065711, IMG submission 59098) | Hoatzin crop microbial communities from Cojedes, Venezuela - Epithelial fraction 12 v2 (version 2) | ecosystem: Host-associated > Birds > Digestive system > Esophagus > Crop | place...
ACCTCCCTGGGCAGCCTGTTCCAGTGCTCCGTCACCCTCAGAGGGAAGAAGTTCTTCCTCATGTTCAGATGGAACTTCCTGTGCCTCAATTTGTGCCCATTGCCCCTTGTCCTGTCACTGGGTACCACTGAAAAGAGCTTGGCCATATCCTCCTGACACCCACCCTTCAGATATTTAGAGGCATTTCTAAGGTCCCCTCTCAGCCTTCTCTTCTCCAGGCTGAACAAGCCCAGCTCCCTCAGCCTCTCCTCGCAGGAGAGATGCTCCAGTCCCCTCATCATCCTCGCAGCCCTCCGCTGGACTCTCTCCAGCAGCTCTTCATCTTTCTTGAACTGGGGAGCCCAGAACTGGACAGAGTACTCCACCCATGGCAAGTAATCAAAGGTTGTTAGTGGAAAAAAGTTTTGAACTATAAACTCTGGATTAGTGAGTGTTGAGAGACTTGAGTTTTTTTCCATGTATCTAACATGACAGGATTTTCGGATGGACAGTAATGACAAAAGATGTCAGAGTTCCTGGGTGTGGCACTTCTGACAGAGATCTTCCTCTGTTTTTCTCTATTCAGCTGACACTTTCTCCCTACTTGAGATGGAGAAACTGTCCTTCAGTGAAGGTGCTTTCTGCCCTAGGCTGGTTTACTTTTAGCAGCAGGTCCTACAGGTAAACATTCTCAAGTTTGGATTAGATTCATGCAGTACAGAATTGAGAGTTAAACTGAGGTTTGGGATTGATTCAGTGGTAGACTTCAAGCTTATTGGAATCAACGCTGAGGCTTTAAGAGCTGTTTGCTAGGTTTCTGTTGTGAGTGATGGTTCTTAGTTCAGCTGTAATGTTTAAACCAAATAGTAAGCAAAATTGAGGATAAAGGGGAAAAACAGAGACAGGCTATCCTTTGTGGATCTCAAGTCAAAATGTGAAGCAACAAATTCAAATGAAAGGATGTGACCCTGAAAACAACTGAGAACCTGGAGTCTGGATTGGAAATTTTCATGGCTGACATAGCTATACTGGGAACTTGAGTTATGCTAGTAGTGTATCTGCTTGCAACTTGAGCTTCTTGAGATCTTTAGTGAGACAAAAATCTTAAATGAGAGGGAAGTACTGATAAATTAGCTTCTTGGTTTGTGATGGAGACTATAGCTACCAGACCAGGCTTTGCCAGCATCAGTTAATTGATGGATTTGGGGGCTTTTTCATTGTTTTGATTCTTTTACACAATTGAATGTAAATCTATAAAACTAGGGTTAAAAAATATTTTGGACAGAGATTTGTTGTGAGGGAAATAGAGGGAAGCTTTTTTTGGGCAGCTCGGTGTTCCATTTTGTTGCATCAGCTGTATAACAGTATTGTTCAGGTGAGCAACACAGAGAAATGGGCTTTTGGTGTTTCAGTGTTGCTAGTCCCAGCCTGAAATCGATGGAGGGAATGTATCTGCACTTCAGTAACAAGAGAACTGGCTTGGCTTTTTAGGTGAAGGCTCAAGTCAGGAATTTCATAAAAATCGGTGTAGTTAGCCATAGTAACTACAAGATTGTCCTACAGCTAGTGGAACAATGCACAAAGCAATGCTTTATGTTTATTGTTCCAGACCAAGGGGGGGCATAACTCTGTTTTAGGACACCAGACTGTATTATGTTATTGTTTTTTCACACCCATGTTTCCTTAGGAGGTAGTGTAAGCATAACTTGATCAATGCTTAATTTATTGCCCTAGAAATATCACTGGAGATCTGTCAGTGAATCAAATGTGAGTGGAAGGACAGTGGTCTTATGCTTAACGGGAGTCAAATGATACTTTTAATATGTGTATGGAACAACAGGGAGAGGAGGTCTGGAGTTTGCATTAGCCAACTTGATGATATTTTTAAGAAGCTGTGTCTGGCAGATCCATTAGCTGTTGTTACAGCTTTCAGGAACTCTTAGTAGGACTGTTAAAACATTCCAGTGCTCTGACCCCAGAGCACACAGCATAAGGAATTGGAGTTCCTTTTCTGTAGCAAGTAATTCATCCCCATCGTCGTGCTGATGGGGAAGCGGGAATAGCTATAACAGCATGAAAGGATGTCCAGAGATCTGTTTCTCACCCTCCTGATTTTAGTCAAAGATGTTGATGGTAGTGTGTAACTGGGATTGTCTGAGAAATGGTAATATTCTCAGTATGTGACCCAAGTCCTTCAGTTTCCAAAATACATGGCCACTAGTGATGAAGTCAAATGTGAGTAGGACACTTGTAACTATAGTATAGTTACTTATGAACTGATTAAAGTGTTCCTGTGTCTCAAGCTTCTGAAGAATCATCCTTACATTCTTCATAGCTGATTTTTTTCAGGAGTGAGACCACCTGTAACTACAGAAACACTTCCACTGCAGCATCTGAATCTGAGGACAACTGGCATAACTCAGGTGATCATTGACAGATCTGGGGCAGAAGGTTTGGTTGCACCCCTCTTCTTGCAATCTGGAGCTACTCGCTAGGAAGTGATGCAACGCAAATATCTGATGGGTTAAAGGAAGCCAAGGCAGTAAATCAGCTTGGGATCTGTCCCTCAGATACTCTAAATTATTAGTTGTGTCAAAGGAGTCTATTTCCATAGAAGCTGATCTTAGGAAAACTTAAAATGATGCAAACTATTACACTAAAAACAGGCGTGGGTCCGAAACAAAGCTCTGAATTTGAGTTGTCTGTATTTCTAAGCATTTAAGAGCTTGATTCTGATATGAGGTAAATGTGTGCAGTCAGCATCTTTACTTCCCTTTTCGATTTACTCATTACTGCATACTTATGAAGTACTGTGTGTGGAAGCCTCGATATTACCAGTTCTCAGCCAATCATATGAACAACGAAGAGCTGGATTTCTAACTCTCTCAGGTAGGAATCTTTTATGCGTTATGTGTACTCAACAGATCCAGCTAGGTTGGAGAAGAACACTAACTGGGAGGAACAAGGATGCAAGGATGCAGTCCAGTACGCAGGTAGCAATCATAGCTTGCCTAGTTGGATTAAGTTTCGTGCCTGTGTTCCCCAGCTATCCAGCTGGTAACTTTCATGTGTATTAGTTGGTGAAACAACTGTGAAAAAGCTTTGAGATCCCTGAATTCTGTCATATTGTTTGATTGTCAACATGGGGAGCCTTGACCTGCAAAGACACAAAGATGTGTGTTTTGGTGAGATCCATACATGGGTGCTTAAGCCAGGGTGTGGCTTTAATTGCAAGTACTGATATTCCAGGAAATACTTGGCAGTATGTGTTTGAAGTACATATTTGAGCTGAAAACAAGGAAGAGGGAGTGAATTGATGCAAGCTGAAGCTAAAAAGAATATTTGTTGTTTTTCCTTCTCTGACTTGAAAACTGTAGTTCTGGAGCAATCTGCCTTTGAAGTCTGTGGCAAAAATAAGCAAAGAGTTTACTGGAAAAAATCAGTGCCAAGGAAAACAGTGATCAGTTCTCCTGAACTAGCGATGAGCAGACTGTCTAGGTTGCTGCTGTGCAGTCTGAAGAGGCACGATTGGTGCTATAGAATTAGTTTATCGGTTATTTGCTGGTGTACATCACTGCTGGTGTGACCCAGATGCCCCAGGCTAGTTCACACTTTCCAGATGCAGCCTTAATAAAAATTCAGCATGTGTGTATCTTCAAGCCAAATGAACTACACTCGTAAAATGTCTAATGAAAATTAACAGATACAGCTCAAAGGTCCTTGGCTATCACATATATAGACTAAACTGCATGGCTATTACAGGGAGTAGATAGCTGAAGTCCTTTCTGACAGACCTTATTAAAATTCCTCTTGTTTTGAGAAAGGCATATGTGATTTCTGATCAGTAGTGTACGATCGGGGAGAAGAGATGCACTAAAATGAGCGAGGCATCTTTTAAGTCTTTAGTACACTTTTTTGTTGATAAATTGATTTTGAGAAGGGAGGGAGGTGGGGAAGAGTATAATTTGTTTCTACTTAGAGCATTTGCACTAGCTAGAAGTATGCTAGTTCTTAGAGGAGTTATCCTGCTATTCCATGGGCTGTATCACTTTTTTTGGGATAGTGAGTGCTGTGTAAAGAACCTCTGCATTATCTTCCAGTTTTCCTTCTTGCCCTTAAATCTTGTGCCAGTTGTCAAGTGTGCTTTTAACTCTTGTCTTACGTTTAATCTCGTTTATTTGGCTTACAGAAGGGTAACTTCTTCCTGTGATGAAGTTATTCAGAAAACTGACCCTTAGAAGTGAAAGAACCTGGCATGTCTCACTATGGGCACACTCAAAGTGCGCATCTTCTGTGCTTTCTGACTGATGTGGTTGGTGATGCCTGGGCAGGGAAGCAACAGGGAACCATCCTCTAAACAAGTGGCACATCTCTAGGCTGTGAAAGGAATGGCACCAGATCTGAAGAACCACATCTCTTGTTCCTAGTAAATGCTGTGGAAAGCAGTAACAGCTGCCTCTTAGCTCACAATCAAACATTTTGAAGTACATAAGGTGAAGTATTTATGCTGCTGGACAGTTTGTTTAGTCAATGGATCTTTTTTGATTCCTTTTTTCAAAAGAACTAAAAATGAGTGATGTGTCTGTGCCTTGGTGTAAACAAGAAATGCGTGACTCCATGTCAGTTAGAATTAGTAATGCTTCATACTGCTCTGAGCGATTTAAGGAAATACTGATGTGTGTGCACCAGCAGAAAGTAAACATCAATTAAAGGGAAAAACAAGCTGCTTAATCTTATTTAGTTCAGTTTTAGATAGAAAACCTCAAGAAAAAAAGACTGTCTTTAAAGTGTGCAACATGTGGTACTAAGGGTAATAACCTCTTAGGAGGGGTAGACTAGCATGTGAACATACATCTTCACTGGATTCTGAGAAGCTGTAGGAGTGAGATGAAAAATATGTCTGTGGAAATCAAAATGTTTACAAAGATTACTCCACTTCTAAACAGCCTGTTTCCAGAACAGAAGTCACAATAATCTAGCACCAGTGTGAGACGGGGACACTCAATATCTAGATTAGGTGTGGGGTGGAGAAACCAGGCTGTGCAGCTGGCTCAGTGTAACAAGCAGCATCAAACTTGGGGTATTCCTGGAGGTGAAATCAGTTTGAATTTGGGAGAGTAAAGGTGGGAAATACTATATGGCCTTACCTTTTTCTTTCTTAGGTGCTCATGGCCTCACTGGTGAGTGTGGTGGAGTGTTTTTTTTTTGTTTTTTTTTTAGCTAACCTCTCACTTCTACTTGCCCAGAGGTCCCTTTTGTGTGATTCTTCTGCCTCTGCTTCTTCAGCTGACTTGAAAATATTTCATGAACTCCAGCAGCACCTCAGCAGTCATCTTTTGCAAGCCACTTCCCTTGAAAAATGCTCCTCTTCTGAATGCACCCAGGTGTTGAATTCAGGAAGATCCTCACCAGATTAAATTTTCTGCTGACTCAGCACTCTCCCCAAAAGGTTGTTGCTTCTAGTTACTTTCCCTGGGCTGACTGAGGAGCTTTCAAACAGAGCAAGTTGTTTCTGGAATATTCTCTAAGACGCCGTGCCAGGACAGCGAAGAACTTTTCTGAAAGGCTGACACCCAGGTTAGTCTGAAAAACTGAACTGACAGAAAAACCCTAGGGCTTTGCTGGTATCTCCTGTGTCTCTTTAAGTGCCCGGGTCATTCTGAGATACTCTGCATTAGTTCCAAATAGTTCCTGGTCTCCTTGCACCCAGCTTGTTGTATACAAAAAGTTGATAGCAGGCTTTTCTTTCTCCTGCCCAGTCCGTTCACTTAATTGCCTTTTTAGATCCAGAGTCTTCAAATGGGATAGTGGCAAAAAAAAAAAAATCCCTGAATGTATTTACAGGGTGTCATGCTCTAGTAAACAGCTTAGAATTTGGTATTGTTTTCTGTCTAGCTAGATGAACTTTTGGTCTGAAGCAGTGTGGCAATGTATGCATTCCTCTCTTGGCAAGTTACTTTGACAGAGAATAATGAAAGTATTTAAGGCTCCTCTAGCTTTAATAAACTTTAGAGAATTTTTTGTACCTAGTTGCACCGTTGCAGGTTAAGATGATAATCCAGAGAATGGGTGACCTTTCTGGAGAAGACAACTTCTTTCAAGCTGATACAGTGATAACCTGATCTCAGGTAGTGCTTCTAGGTTCTGCTCTTATTTATTTCGTGGTTTTCATCCAAAACTTTGCAGTTCTGGATGTTGTGGGAGATGTCCCTGTGTCCTCATTATAAGAATAGTATTTAATTTTGAATAAAATAGCATTATTTTGAAGGAGAATAGACTTTCAGAGCAGAAAGGGTAAAACAATTTAAAAAGGCATGGGGGAAAAAGTGAAAGCAGGGGTTTTAAAATCAGCTCCAGGATTTTTGATGGGAGTTCCAAGAAATGGTGCCATTCAGAAAAAGTAATGACTTTTTGCTGATGTTCCTGCAAGTTAGGTCTTGAAAAACTTCATCTAGTTCTACTTCCACTAAAGTTTGGAGACAAATAGAACTTCTCAGGATATCAAACTATTAAATGAATCTTTCATAATCCTTAGGAGGGAATATGACAGCTTTTTCTTTGGCATCTTCAAAACAGCTAATTCTTTCAGGTTTGAGATTATTTCTTGTTTATAACAAGCTTGAGTGTTTTTTTCCTTTTGAGATTTCCTTCAAAATGAAGACGAAGCATGCTTAATTTAGTGCTTAAATGTTATTTTGGATTAAAGCAGTTTTAACCTGTCAGGAATGTTTTTTGCTTTGCCAGACCACTTACTACTTGTACATTTAAGGACACAGTATTATAATTTCCAAAGAAATGGACTACAAGACAATGTCAATGTGTAAACTCTGCAGCTAATGCTGTAATCTTTGCTCTGATATTAAATACCTGAGATCTATTATGCTTTCATATATCTTTTTTTCTCTATAGAAAAAAGACAGTAGTCTTCCTCCTCCAATGCTGGGAAAATGAACAGGTAATAGGAAAACTAATTTCCAAATTTTCTTGCTGGATGAGGTTGTTGTAAGTAGGATGTTGCTAGTGTTTGAAAGCAGGATGGGTGGGAAAAGTCTTTGGGCAGAAGGATGATTTCAGCCCTGCCTGGATGGTTTGTGTATGATTTTGTGTGGGTCTGTATTACTTGATGACTGCTTCCAATCCTGTTCAGTCACTAACAGAAGCTGTAGTACTGAAATACCTGCAAGAACAGGCAGAATTTTGCTCTGGCAGCAGTCCTCCGGGGCTTGCAGATGTCATGTTAGCCCCTAGCTGTGTTGAAACTCTCTGGATCCAGTGGGAGCAGAGTATTTTGACTGCTCTGCACGAACTGCTGGGACTGTTGGTGGCGGGCACTATCGAGATGGTCAATATACCTATGTATCTTTAAAGAAGTGTTTTGTGGAATTTGAAGACTAAGTGAACTGTGGGTAGAAATGAATAGTGTGAAGGTCAGACTTTTACCTTTTGTAGAGTTATCTTAGAACAAATTATATGCTTGAATAGGTTGTTCTCAATATCTTGGGCCACGCTGCCTGGTAGAACTTAGGTGTAAGAATTGTTGAAGGCTGTCGCTTGTGTGGACAGCTGCTGCTATCTCAGCTGTACAAGGGGACTGATACTTAGCAGTAAGGAAATCTAGACGAAAATGGTAAAAGCGTGTCTATCCTGATGTAAAACCTGATACGGTTTTTCCCTGGAATCACAAAACCCAAAGTGGCGGTGCAGCTGGGGCTGTGAGCGGAGGGTGCTCGGAGCAGGGCAGCGGTGCGGCTCTGCGGGAGGGCATGGGTGGGTGCTTGCACATGCATTAGTGGTGATATGCACCTGAGGACTAACGGCTTCTTATAGGTCAATGTAACTAACCCAGCTGCAGAGATATCAGATCTTTCACTTTTTATACACTTGGTTTCATTTGTGCTCTGCCTGTTGAGCTGAAACAGAGCCTCCTGCTTCAAAGAGGTGCTGGGAGCAGGGGAATGCCAAGTAGGAGCCTGCCTTGGTTACGGGTCTGAAATAGTTAATAGTGTTAGATGTGCCATTGCTTCATTTCAGCAAATGGCCCAAAACTCTGTCAGGGCAAAAAGCCTGTCTCATCAGGTACTCTTTTCTTTTGTTGTTAGTGTGCTCTCAAGTGTTTTGTCTTTGGTTTTCAATTTTTTGTTTGTTTTTTTTAAATGGTGTTTCACAGAGCATTTGAGTCGCACAGAGCATTTCCAGACTCCAGCTCCACTGAGTGTTCTCTGTGCTAAAATTATGCCTCTTGCTCCTATTCCTACTCCTGTTACTGAAAAGCAATGAAGATGAAGACCAACTTAAGCAGCTTTTCTTAAAAAGAAAATATTTCTTGTTAAAAGCTTTTTCAGAATGGCTGAAACTCTTCTCCAGGTCCCAAATTTAATTCAGTTATTGGTGCATTTTAGCTTACTTCTATGCTGTAAACTAAAACTGATCACTGAAGAGCAAGCAGTGAGATAAAATCTAGGAATGTCTGTGTTCCATTAGTCGGCTAGTCCCTAATGCCTTCAGAGAAACTGGAATGAGTATTTTAATACTTGTCATTTTGTGATGAGGGCTGGGTAGAGCCTGGGTAGTTAGAGAGGCATCACTGCTTGTCATCAGTGTATCTCTTGCCATTGTAGGGGTGATCTATGCATATGCTGTTATGTTTAGGAATTCACAGTGCTTGGTCAGGGATGTCTGGCAGTGCTTAGGTGGAAGCAGGGAAAATTATACAACAGTAGAAAAGAGTAGTCAAAATGTTGAAGTCCATTTCCTTGTAATACCCTGGTCACCTTATGTCCCAGGGCTCTTCTGAGTACAAAAAAGATGGTGGCTTTTCAGTGACTAATGACTGTTGTCTGCCTGTTTATAGTGCATAAAGTAAACTCCATACAAAGCTCGTCAGTAGTCCAGTTCTGTCAGAGGATGGCTGCTGGAGAGTTGAGCTGCCCTTTTGTACTGGGGTGTGTGCTGAGGTGACTTCTCAGGCCGCAGGAGCTGATGTGTGCTGTGGAGCTATGGCTATCGCACGCCTGTGAGGCAGACGCTCCTGTGTGATGGTATCGGTCAGGACTTTGCTTTGGCTTTTGTAATGAGCAGCTGTGAAGTCAAGAAGCCTGTCCAAGAATGTCATGATTGTTGCTGCACATTAGGGCAGATTTTTGATCTTTGTTCCTCATGGATACAGTCCTCTGCTTCAGACTTTTAGTCTCCTAAAAATTTATTCAGAGCTTTTATCATCTTTTGAGATTCTATTTGACTGGTCACCTGTGTGAGTGAAAATGCTGTTCCTCCCCTTACACTTCGCAATGGTACCATCCTTTCACAAGAAACACTAATATTAGACCAATAAACTGCATGCAGTGTAAGTCTTTTTGCTGTGCTTTATATATACTGGTATAATCTAGATGTAAAATATGTTCAGTACAAGCTTTTTCTAGTTTCTTTTAAAAGAAAAATGTTTAGTTAATCTTAGGTTGTAATGTGAACTTTAAACCTTTTCACAGAAAGTGAGATCTGAGCTTTGGTGAATCAAGTGCACCCACATACAGCGCCCACCTCCTCTTTCTTCTGTTGGTGACTCCTGCTTACCTGCTCTGTATACTTTAGTTTTTCATGCCACATTTTTTCCTGTGCTGTTAGGGGCATGTGAGCTCCTTGCATGCTTTTGCAGAAATAAGCAAAGTCTTAGGAAGAAGAAAGACAGCATTTGACAATGCTGAAGGAGACCAAACAAAGAGACACTATTGATCAAAGAGGTCTTGCACAGTTTGAAGGACAAATACAATGAAAAATGCTGGGTTTGTTCCAGAATAAAAAAATCCCCTGGCTCTACAGGAAGAGCTCTGTTCTTTTCCCTGCCTTCCCAAGCTGTTTAGGATCTATGAGAGCTGAAGGCACCAAACACTTTTTCTTTTTCCGTAGAAATCCCAGGAGCCTTGCCTGACCACACTGCCCTTGCTTCTGAATGGTTTGTCTTTCTCTCCCTTTGCTTTCTGAGCATCTTTAAAACAACTCTGCCTTGTTCAGTGCGTTGGAGAAACTGGCTGTCTAAATTGCAGCTAAATCAAAAACATAGCTGATGATTTGGACAGATACAAGCTGTGTGGGATTCTTGCCAACATTATATTTGCTTTGTCTTCACAAAAAATAGTCCTGGGAGATGTAGATTTGCAACCAGTAAGAGTCTGACAAAGGCATGTGCTTTTATATAGGTTTTTTTAGAAAACATATTTTTCTAGTCAGGCAGCTTCATGAGTTATTTCAGGCCATGGTGTGTTGCTCGCTTGTTGATCAGATGCACAGCATGATAATGTCTTGAAAGAAAATGGCTTGTTTCTGGCCTCTGCAGACTTTTTGTAATTTGATGCAAGTGACTAAAATCATGCAGTGTCCACCATGGGCAATCTTTTTCCGTGTCTGTTTTACTGATGTAGTGGAAGTGAGTGCCCACGCTGGAAGCAGACTATGTGGATTGCTCAGGATCTTGCTATGGGAAAGGCGAGACTGTCAGTAGGAAAAGTTGCTTGGTGCCTTATTGACTGGAGTTTTTACATTGTTCAGCACTGTTTAAGATAATGAAGAGTATGAAATTTTTGGGGTCTCCTATCAACAACTTTGAGTGTGTGACTGATTTTAGGCACCTGAGCAGTCTTAAAGGATTCAGTATGGTAACATGGGAACTTGAAGAAAGTGTGACTGTTGCATGGGACTGAAGTTGAGTCATTATTTTATACCCATTTCCCATGGGATTGTGGGTATGCAGCTTATTCTCTGCCTCAGCTTTCTGCTAGTGAAACTGGTGGATGCATTTAATAGTTGCAACACTTTAAAAACTGTGGTTTGTAAGCCCTATATTAATAAGGGCTAGGTAAAGGATTAATGAAAATGGAGCTGTGGTTAATACCTCTATTGTTGGGCCAAATGTGGTTTAAGTCTAGTAGTAAGACAACAAAGATGATATGTGAGGTGTAACTTACTGAGACAGAGTAATGGATGGACTAATCAACAGCCTTCGTAGAGAGATAAATGAACATATTGTGGATGCAGCGCTGTAGTTCTCAAGGCTCTCACATGAAAAGGAAGGCAAGGCAGGCAATCATATAGTAGGAATTTGAGGTGTCAAGAAGCTTTTCTTTAGAGCAAGGTGGGAGCAGGAAAGAAAAGGGGGTGCATTTACCAGCAGCCCACTTTAGCACCCTTTTGGAGAGGATTAGGTAGTGAAGTTCCTTCTATATATGGATAGAGTTTGTGTGGTTTTTTTTTTCTTGCATGTGCTAAATCCCTGTAAATGCAGCCTCATCACCAACTCTTTTATCAGTGACTTGTTACCATGCTGTTCCTGAAGACTAGAGTTTCCGTACAAACAATTCAGAAACTTCTGAGTGCAATGAATCTGTTCCGTTTAACAATGGTTTTCTTCTGCTTTCCTTTACCTTACAAGGCAAACGGGCCTAAGCAGTATTGGGAAGAAGTGTTTTTATGGACAGATGGGCTCTAAAACTGCCATCTACCTAGGAGAGTAAGGGCATGCCCAAATACGCAAGAAGGCTGATGTTAGAATTACACACTCTGTAGACTCAGGAGTCATTTGACAAGGTCTACTTTTATATAATCCTTCACTCTCCCTACAGTGGTCTTGCTGTTCCCAGGACAACAGATTGTTCTTGCTTTTCATAATATTCGTGAGGCGTCTTGCCTATTCTGCCTGCCTGGTAAGTTAGGACCCGATGATTTCTCCGCCTGTCCCTGAGGCAGAGTTTGCTATCTTAGGTTTAGTAATGTGCTACTGTAGTTGCATGGCTTTGGGTTCAGAGCTGGTTTGGCTGGCTTGGAGCACAGGCATGGCTGGCAGGAAACTGGCTCGCTGAGGTTGGAGACAGAGGCATGTTTCTGGCCAACAGCCACTAGGATATTATTTAAAATAATGCTGGCAATCCCTTCCATCAGCTGGATTTAAGTATTTACAGGAGTTAATATACTGAGATAGAACAAGATAAGTATTTGTCTTGAAATCATATGTCAGGTCTGTGGCAGAGTAGGGAAGAGAGGAGATCTAGGTTCTGTCTTGTGTTTCTCCTCTTTTCCCATCAATGATAAACTGTTGTTAACCCTGCTGCGTCCCTGCTAGATGTCCTAGCTCATCTGACCTTGACAGGTAAAAGGGCAAGAAGCTGTAGGATGGAGCCCAAGATAATAAGCTTGGTAAGGTGTGCTGCCTTGGACTCTTCCTCTCTCAACCTCACCTGCAAATTGCTATGCAATTTGGGGAGCTAAAGGTGCAGTGAAAACATTTTCTTGGCTGTATCATTGCTTGTCTTAAACAGTTCCAAAGTCTCACTGCTGTTTTTGAAGGCTACTATCCGCTTGAAGTACTGCAGTGTTGCACTTCTCTTGAAGCTACAACAAGGCTTCACAGCAGTTCTGCATTACTTCCTCCGTTGCTTCACTGTCTGAGCCACCAGGCCAGGTAATGCACATGTCTGGTGCCAGCACTCCTGGCTATAATTCATCCACACTTCTACCTTCTCCCTTCTTCGCTTCCGCCTTTTTAAGACCAGTAATATTTGGATGGTAATTCTAGCCTCAAGGCTTGTATAAATTCATTAAAGGGCTTGCTTTTTGAAGTGGAATTAGTACTTTGTTAAAGCTGTTTGCCTTCTGGGTCATGAACCATCTAATCGTGGGCCTATATACATCTGGGCTGTGCTAATTAAAGCTGCCTGCCCTGGAGCACAGAAGCAGAGGCATCAGTTCAGAGCACAGAGCAGCTCTTCAGATCTCAGCTGCAGAACAACCTCTAGCTTCTGTGCTGGATGCTGGTTCCCATCAGACAAACCTCCAAAGTAGGAGCAGGTGTCTGCTTGTGTAGTAACTTCCTATACTGAGGATGCTTTCTCGCTGTTAAATATCCTGGAGGCTTTTTCCCTGAAGGCTTTTTTTTCTATTGAGGCAAGTTTGATATAGTCTCAAGTTCCTTGCCAGAAGCCTGTGTTATAATACATCCAGTGTCTAGGGATGGCAACTGTGCATCTTCTAGTCCTGTAGATCTTCGCCAGTTCCTTCAAATGCTATGTCCCTGGCTCCTGACTGCATTCAGTAGAGGCTATAGCAGGGGCTTTCTGCTTCTTAAAGACATATTTCTGCTTTCCCAGGCCAAGTTCCTTATTAATGCAACAATATAGCTGAAATGGAAGTTGCTTGTAATGAGCGCTACTCCTGTATTTTCCTGTTGAATCATGATTAGAAGTGAAGTGGGGACAATACAGTGAGAAATCATGGAGTTCCTAAAGGTGCATCATTTTTCTTTCCAATGTTGACATCTGCTCTCAAGCTCTTCAAAAATCTAAAGAACCTCACTGTTAAGCTGGACTGCTTAAAGGAGGTTGGCGCTGAACGACTAGATTTCTCTAAGTTGCTCAGCTTGTTATAGATCCGCAAATGGTTAGACTTTCCAAAATTATTCTGAATGCTACAAACTATGTAGTGAATGATCAAACAGATGGTCTCAGTGGTCTTCTGAAAAAGAACTTGAGACACTCTTTTATGGAACACTCTGGTGTGTGGACAGGACATAACTCAATTATTAGGCATGGATCCTTGTTTGTTGCCAGCATGTATGATTTGTTTACTTCAGGTGAGAACTGGCTGTAATGCAACGCAGTAGATGGGCAATAGGAGGAAGGCTGGTTAGATTACACTCCCATCACTTATGCTAACCTGAGCTAAACAGATGCTTGAAATGAAAATTTCTCTGAATTTTTAAAAGCCTGAACTTTGCAAAATATAATTATAGTACTGTAGGGCAAGACCTTTCTACACAAGCTGCATCTGAGGTGCTCACTGGCTGTGGCAGTAACTCCCAGCTCTGCAGTAGGCTTTTTTGGCACCCTTGAAATAGCCTAATTAATCCATTATTTTAGGAGAATGATATACAGATTTCATTCTTGTGGTAGCGTAGCTTACACAAGGCAGAAGATGCCTTACAATCCACAAAGGTCTTGATGATGAAGTCCATCTGAGCTTCTGCCCATAGTAGCACAGTTGTTAGCATGACACTAGCAGCTGTGCTTTCGGGCCTTGAACATTCAAAAGCATCTGATGTATGCAAGAAATGCATAATTTCTGGAGACAATAGACACCACTCAAGAGGAAGAAAATGTCTTTTAGAAGTGTTGTTCAGATATAAAAGAAGTAAAGGAACTAGGTGCTTAGGCAAATCTGCTTTCCTGGCTCTTGGTGCCTTGGTGAAGTATTTGAGTTGTACAGATCACTTAACTTTTTTTATGGCTTTCTCCTGAACTAAAATGAAAATCCTTTGGGATGAAACTGTTCTTGATAAACATCTCAGGCATTTAAGAAATACTTCTGGGGTTCTTGCCCTTTAAATTTTAAGCAACCTGACTTCAGTCTACTGCCTTGTTTGGCTTCAGCTCTCAGCTTTTTGAAGAAAAAATAGAATTGTCCACAGCTACTCCCACAGCTTGGCATTAAGCTGTGAATGGTTCTGGTTGGCCTGGGCTGCTTTTCTTTTCTTTTTTCTTTTTTTTTTTTTTGATGGAAAAAAATAATCCAGGTCTAGTTATTAACGACAAAGTCTATTATTGAAAACATAGAGGCATCTTATGTCCCTATATGGTGTGAGTCCTGGCAGTAGCTTCCTTTGATTAAATAGAAATCAACCAGGAGGTTTTTTCCCCTTTCTCAGCATCTCTTTTGGCAGAGCCTCCATCTGTGGTTAGTGTTGGAGCGCCTGGCTGCTGTTTCAAGCTGAAAAGAATGGCCACCATGGGACGTGGTGAATAGCTCTATTCATAAATCATCTTGCCCTCTCTCTTCCTCCCTCCAGCCATGCACTTGAAGTCTCCAAGATACTTGTGCAACCTTGAGTATAACATACTGAGTGGCATGAAGAAGAGTACTGTACAGTCCGTCCTAAGGGATGGAAGCAGCACGTAGCTGCTGCTCATGAAGCACATCAGAAAAGGAGTTCATACATCTTCCTTATTTCCTTCTTGAACATAACCCTGCTAGTCGCCTTCTCCAAGGTCCAGTTATTTCCACTTATGCAGTCTGTTGGCTTGGTTTTCTGCCCTCGCAGGGTTCTTGTATGCGTAAGGAAAAGCCGCATCTCCTTCTATGGACACAGAGCCAACAATATGGGTAGCAGAAGGAAGTGCCTGCTGTGTGCCTCTTGTTACCTTGCTTGGCACAAGGAGGACTGCTGATCCTGGACTTGGGAAAGAACTTCTCTAAGGATTTTTGTATTGAAAAAGATTCTCTGTCATTTTACACTGTCAAGAAACTTGAGTGCTGGAAATCTTGGCAAACTTGCAAGCCACTCTGTCTTTTCTTGTTTATTTTACTAGCAGAGAAGAAAATGTGGGATGTAGGAGGGAAAGCAAACAGAAGGTGGGAGGGGAGAGGATATACAGGAGTAGAAAAAATTTTTAAGAGGTAAAAATGGAAGTGAAGCTTCCTGAAACTAACTTTTATAGAATTATGTAAGTAAATGTCAGTCCCAAGAAGACTGACTTTCATGGCTTTCATTTTCTGACCATCGTTTTTTCACTGGCGGAACAGTATTGTTGGACTATGGTGGAGGCTGTGTCCAGTCAGCTGCTTCTCTCTCCGTTTATACAGTTCTCCTGTGTCCTTGTTCTGACCCATCAAGCTGTGTTAATTTGTGTCAGGAAGCAGCTTTACTCTGCCATACAGCTGCAGTCATTTTTTCAGTTCATAGCACTTTCAGCAGGGTGTAATCTTTCGTGATGATATTTTGCAAGAAACTGTGGACACCTGTTTATCCTCTCAATTTGTGAGGCTTTGAACTCTTTCTGTAACTTGTATTGGTTTGTGAGTTGACACTTAAAGTATCCATCTAGTTGAGTTCTTATACAGCAAAATATCTGAATTTAGGATAAACCTTCCTTTCCCTTTATTTAGAAGAAAATATGTTGTAATCAATCCTTTACTTCTCAAAGGTGTGCGTGACCAAAATTGGAAGTTCATTTTCTTGGAGACTTTACACTCTGTCACTCACTAGGGAAGTAACTTCAGACGGCTATTAATGTCACTGGTGGTATTTGAGGCTGAAGATTTATTCAAAGTACATGAAGTTATTAATAGAAGTACATAAAATTGAGGGACCATTACAATGTACCACATCTTAACTCCCCTAATCTGCTTGAAAGAGAGAGGTGGACTCATACAACCAAACTAGAGCCCTCTTTCTTGTGTCATTAGGGAGAAACTTGGCTGTTGAAGAGTCCTCAACATGTGACACTCCTCACAGAAGGGGCTATTTTAAGTTGCATGGAACTCATCCTGGCTTCTCCTCCTTTCCATGCCCATATTATGGGCCCCAGTAAAACTGCGTAAGGCTTGTTGGGATGTCTGTTATGCTTTGGAAGAGACCATATTTGGCTTGTGCTACTGTATTTTGTAGATATACTTACAGATGGAATCTATATCCTGTGTGACAAGACACCTCTTGTTCAGAGTCCTTTTGTTCAAAGCACCGTTTTCCTTGATTTCTGACTGGTAAATATAAAGCATCCTGGTGCTCTGTGGTTATGGTATTGTGACTGAGTCCCAGGTACTAGCAAAGAATCCAAAAAGCTTCTCTACATAATTGTCCACAGTTGGCAACTAACAGGGAAATCCTACCTGTTGACCCTAATTGAGGTACTCTTCTCTTTGAAGAATGTCATGGTGTCCAGGTTGTCATCCAGTAAAGCAATGATGACACTTCATCATACTTTACCATCATGGAGTATGTGTGCAGCACTCACTGCCTCGTCATTCAGCCTCCTGGACTGCATGGTTGAAATCTTACTTGACATGCTGGTGACAGTGACACCTTGGAGCCAGGGTCAAGCTCAGCACCCTGTTGAGGTACTCACTGTCATGTGCCTATCAGGAGACAATCCTTGGCTTGAAGAATTTCAGAATGTGAGGGGAAAGTATCCAGACAAACTACCTGTTTGACAGATGCATTGTGGTTCACCTTACACGAGGTTATGGCACTTAACCCTTGAGGTAGCAGGCTGTAGGTAAAGTACACATTCGATTTGATTTTACTTATAACTAGCGACTGCATGGGCTAGCTGTAACCTTCCTGTCACATTAACACTGTTTGCAGCACTTGGCGCTGCCTTTCATATGGAAGTATATTCATATATTCTTTATTTTGGATCAGGGCATTTTCTAGTCCTGCATGACCTGAAGCTGTGAGAGGGTTTCGGTGTGAGGAATAGGCAATAGAAATACTAAGCAGCTTTCACAATGCCATACTGAACATGTCAGGTAAATTATACCAAAGCAAAGTTTCATCAGTAGATCTACCTCAGTTCTCCTTTCCCTCACAGACCAAGAAGTGTCCTGTAACAGAAGTAAGGGCTGGATTTTTCTACTCTACTGAATGAGCTGCTCTGATATTTTCTTAGGATTACATATGGTTCCAGATGTAGTTCCAATCAGATGACTGCATGTTAGCTGGAAAATGTGATCTGAAGAGATGGTGGGTGACTAAAGACTTTTTTCATCTAGAGTTCTGATTTCACAGCTGAAGAAAGTAGTGACATTTGAAGTCCCAACTTTTCCTTCAATGTCCACTATTACATTCTGCAGGGGCATGCTGATACCAGCTAGGTAAGAGGATAGAATCTATCATTTCACGAGTAAAACTTCTCAAAGTAGGATGATGGCAGAGACAGAAAATAGGTTTTGAGTTGTTGTCATGTTGTGTGTGTCCCGTCTGTGTCCACACACCCCCTCCCTTGACCCCGAGGTTTCTTCCTTTAACAGTCTGGAAAATGTCCCTCCTGCCACTCCAGTTAGTCACACAACAAACCACTCCTAAAATTTGGGGGCCTGGGGCAACTCCTTGTTCTTCCTGCAGAATACAGCTCTGTTGTACTGACAGTCCTAGGTTCAGCGCTTTATAGTTCACTGTGCGACCGCTGTGTACGTTTGCAGAGCGTCTCTTTATTTAGGAATTAACCTGACTTATCTACACCTAAGTTCTTCCTGCAAGTGAGACAGCTGGAGTGTATCAGCAAGCAGCCGAGACAAACACTAATAGAGACAGACTCATAGGTCTGATGCTAGATCTTGGGGAGTACTGTAGTCTGCAATTCAGTGAGTTAAACTGCTCTGAAGTCTTGCAATTCATGGGTTTACTTGTCTGTTTTCTGGGCATACAGAACCCTGTCACAATATTAGATGATTTAAGTGATACTTCAGTGGAAGTGGCATGTTTCTGTGCTACACAACTTGCGTTTAAAAAGAAAATTGTTCTAAACAAATCCCCAGGTAGAAGTAGTAATTCACTAGTAGTGCTACTTATTTCTAGGACAATGGAATTGGTGACTAAACACTTGAATTAAGTTATAGGTTATGTAGTAGGCTGCTTTAGTTATTTTACTTTCTAAGGGCAATCCCGAGGAGGCTCTTAGTAGAGCACCCGTAATGCTTTCTTGGTCAGAAAAGCACAGAACTTCTGTTTCTGTAGACTGAAATGCTGGTTTTTAATGGCATCTTAAATAGATAACCATACATGAAGAAAACCTTTGATATTTTGTCATACGTGTATATGTTAGAGTACTAATCCACTGAGTGATGCTAAATACTCAGATAGTAAAATAGACTTTTAAGTTGTATCTTTCTCTTTCAAGTTGTTTCATCCTTTAAATCCATCACTAATTACAAGTGTTCACAGACTTATTCTCCTCCCTTTTGTCTTTGTTTCTCCTTCAATTTCTGTCAACTACAAGAGCAGCTGTAAGCGCTGAGCATCTCTGAAACCTATCTTGTGATCCAGGCCATAGTCCTCCTTCCTGTAACCTCTTGGCTGCCATGAAAGAATTGGGTAATAGTAACTAGAGAGCCAGGAACACTTACTTCAGATGAACAGCATGCCTGAAAGCTGACGAACTATGGGCTGAGCAGTTTACTTGGAAAATTTCTTAAGGAGTCATTGGGAGAAGTGATTTTTCTGCTTTAAAGACAAGCCTGGACTGCATACCTCGAAGTATTTACAGAATGACCCCTGAGGGCAGCTGCATCTTCACCTCAGCAGACATATTCTGTAGTCGAGCTCTTTCCTAATGATGTTTGGGCTCATGAGTACAGACGTGAGACACAAATACTTGTCTTTTGAGGCTGGACGAAGTTGGTTGACCATTCAGAGTGTAAGTATAGAAGACTTGACCAGTACCCTATATGCATAGGGTGTCTGACTATACACTCTATTGCAACTAATCATTTCTTTTCAAAGGCTTGTCAATAACTACAATGGTCTCTAATTTTTGTAGTTTAGAAGTGTGAATTAGCATCAACTGGGCAAGGCCTTTAATGAATTTTGAACTCCTGCTGTGTAGGCCAGTTTTTCAGGATGTAGAAAAGTTGATTCAGTGTCAATAACTGTTGTTAGTTAGAAAGCTAGAGGTTGTCCTCCACATTTACACTCAAAACAATCTCTTTTTCCAATTGGTTTTACTCTTACTGGCATCTCACTCTTTCACCTTAAACTTCTGTAGGTAGGTCAGATGCTGTTGGCTACTGCACAGTTGCACATCTTCATTGTAAAGGGTGGTTTTCCATGCTTTCCTGATATTTCCCTGCTGCAATTACCATAAATGAAACCAGTAGTAGAGAATATGTCTGGAGTCCAAAGTCAAGTTTATTTAAAAAAAGCCTTATAGCTAAATGTGCCCCCAAGCCTATGTAAAAATTCCAGTGCGAAACTTGAGACTGGTGCCAGGGATTTCTTACCTCTGTGCTAACTTTAGTTACTGCTCTTCTGTCTGCTTTTGCTCTTTTCTGAGAGGTTACTAGAAACGTGAAGCTGGTAACATGTCAGACACCAGTCTTTCCTCTGTATGCACCCTGGACTGGTCTGATAAAGGGACATATTCTTCCTACTCCCTCCAGTCCTCTGGAAGGCCACATTCTTATGGTGGAAACTGTCAAATCTTTGAGCCTTAAGCCTGGTGCTGCAAAATGTTGCTGAACTGTCATGACAGTGGCAATGAGGCATGCTTGCCTGAAGGGCAGAATCTGTGCTGAACAGCCAGCGTCACCAGAGGAGAGCATTTCCTACCTCACCTTGAGGCATCACTTTCTACCACATGGGCTGGGTGCTGGCTGCTTTTCTCTGAGCTTTCCAAAGGACTTGGAACCCATAGCCTAATTGTCTGAGCAGGTACAGTGAGGCTCTCTGTCACCTTGCAGTGTCATCCACACTTTGTTGCTTCTGGTATTATTTCTTAGAAGAGAGAATGGCTATGTGTTTTTGCCCATTACGGGATTTTCTGGTCAGATGACAGCTGAAAGTGAAACACAGTAATCCTGATATGGGAGCAGAACCTGGGGGTTGTGTAACCCTAAAGTGGGAGGAATAGAAAAGTTGGGATGTTAAAAATCAGTGTGGACCAGAGGTGGTCAGTGGGTGAGCTGTAAGGCAAGGCTTGGATGAGCTCACGTGACCAAAGCGGGAAGATGGTTAGGTGTTGCTGAAAGAAACGTTGTTCTGCTTAACATAGTGGAAGCTTCGTCAGTTGAAAGTCACTAAGGAAACAAGAACCTTGGCTCCAGTGGGGCAGGCAGTATGTGAGGGTGCCTTTGTTCAGTTCGGATTTGTTTTCACTTGAGTTACTGTTTCATCAGTGCTGCCCTTGAAACCTTGGCTGTTATCCAAGGAGGAAAGCCAAAAGTAACGGAGGGAAGACAGCCCTTCCAAAAGCTTTGAAACAATGCTGTTGGTAACCTAGTGTTAGTATAAGCAATTTTCAGGTGTCTGAACTGTTGCATGTCAGGGTCTCTTCTGAATGGATTTCTAAGCTTGCTTTGAGAAGTCCCAAATCTTTAGTGTATGGTGTGGTCCCCTCTGGACTGCTTTAAGAGTGTAATGATACTAAGCATATTTATGACCAGTTATAAGTCTTAGAGATTGTTGCTCCTCCTGGAGCTGTAGTATGAGAATAGAGATAAATGACTGCCCTTCCACAAAAGAACTCTCCTCTGCCAAAATTCTTGCTATCTACCTAGTGACCCTCTTGTTTTGGAAAAATTACTTGTCTGCATTACAGGAGCTTTCCATATATAGAACTGTTCTTCAGCCCTGCTCTCTTACAAATCTATGCATTAGCTCTGATTTAGGTTAATACATCTGGGAGTAAAAGATCTGTTTCTTGAAACAGAAAGGTATTTAAGTTCCCATTAATCTGTGGATGCGATATACTTGACACTCAACTCTTACAGGCTATACCCATGTAGCTTGACCCTGTACCTGCTCATTCTGTGAGTGTAGGTTTGGGCCACTTGGTTATCTAGGTTGGTGTCCAACCCGATGTAAACTGGGTGCAGAAGGTCACACTTCAGTTTAATTATGAATGAATCAGATCTCTGTTGCTTAGAGATGCATTTTCTAAGAGGACATTTGAAACCGCAGGCTCTGTAGGAGCTAAAAGACACTTTGAGCTTCAGATGAGAAATAGATTTTCTCTTTGCCTGCGTGATTTGACTTCTCAAACCTATGCCTCTGTGCTAAACAGGAGAAACTTTCAAATCCATCTTGGGTCTCTGGATGGCCAAACACCTTTTTTTCTGAATTGGAGTCAATTGCAGTTTCCATCCTGCCTGAAGGTTTCTAGTCTAAAGGTGGAATACTATCTCCCCTGAAGACTGACTCAGCTCCAGTCAGTCTCACTGGCAGTAGGACTTGAGATTCAGTCACCAATACTTGAAACACTTGCCCAAAGTTTCTGGTAGGTTCTAGGAATCCTTGTTCTTGAAATAAGAACTTGATATTGCTACCTCTGTGTATGTTTCTGCCATACTCTGGGCCTAAAACACCTGAATAGATTTTTTTGAATAAAAATCTGTCTTGTCAACTGCAGTAAGAAAAAAGCTTGTTCTTAACAAACGAAATCTTTCTTCCATGTGACAGCAGTACTAAGGCTGTCAGAGCTCGAGGAGCATCCGGGTGATGTTCTTAGTCATATGGTTTAGTTTTAGGTAGTCCTACAAGGAGCAGGGAGTTGGACTTGGTGATCCTTACGGGTCTTTTCTAACTTCAGATATTCTGTGATTCTGTTCTATGATAATGACACCTCTGAGCCAAGGGAGGTCTTTGCAACCACTACTAATAAAAGGTATGCCTACAGCATGGTCTAAGGTGGCAGTATGTAGTAGTTCTAGGTACCAGAATCAGCTGGGCTGTGACACGATGAGGCTCTGTCCAAGGCACCTTCCTCGCAAGAGCACGCTAACTGCTGTTAGCTTGTGTAGGCATGATTGATGTAAGAATCTGAGACTGTGTTTCAAGAAAGCTTGAAGAAGTTGTTTCTGCAGCTGCACTTTGTTCTGCAATATATGTTTAGGCCACAGAGGGTAGCCCTTGTCTCTAAGCAGAAAACTGGAATTCTGTTTATTCTCAGAGCAGGTACAGCACAAGTGTCTGTATGCTGTTCTGAAATGGGAAAGCTGGGTAGTTTGAGAAGAGAAAGCAAGTCCCATTGCACACCTTGAGCGAATGAAGAAGCAATGTCTTGTCTATGGGCTGAAAGTAATAGACAGAAGGAATGGGGAAAAAAATGTAGGTGAATACTAACTGCTAACTAATTTTAAAAAGTACATAGAACAACTGTAACTGGGACAGTCTGGCTACCCAGTGTTCAAGTGTGGCAGCTCCTGTTCTGAAGCAGATTGAATATGGAGGTAACTTGACTTGTATTGGCAAGTTCTGCCTCTTGTAAATAGTGACAAATCCTGGATTAACAAAGCTACAAGAGATAAGGTTAGGTGTCCCTTTATATCCCTGTTAGCCCAGAGTGAGCAGAACTTAGACCTGTGCAGATGGTCACAGGTGTTTTTCATGCAGCGAATGTGATGCATAGATCAATGGTTTAGGTACCTTGTGTGGGACTCTGGAACTGGTGACCCCAGAACTCCATCAGCTTTATGGTGTTCCAGGGCTATGTTGCATCCCTGAGTGCTATGCAGCTCAGAGGACTACAGCTAGTATTTCTTTGTTATCCTAGGATGCTCACTCAGAACACCCCAAGAGAACTTCAACATCTGAAGTCATACTTAGGTAGGTATGTCTATATAGTATCTAAATTTGGCCCAAGGAAATGTTCCCTTTTTTCATTATGGGGTTTTAGGAGGCTGTACAGAAGTATGCTACATACATGAACAAACCGTACTGTTATAGTTCAGCTGTATTGCTGCTCTTCAACTTTGAAGCTGAGTGGTGAACTTCTTTCCTGTCTCATTTCCCTGGAAACATGCTTGCCAGTTGTGGGTATGCTGGAAATAGCATGTGGATCTGGACTTCTGAACCAAACTGATGTGCAGACTGTACAGAACTGTACAGCTGGAAGCCTGGTCAGCAAGGCAAATACGAGAACTGCCGATTGCTGTTGAAATGGAAATGCCAGTGAGAAGGCTATCATTAAGTCATAACTGGCAAGGGAAATAGCATCAGGCAACTGTGTGGCTTTGGGAGCTGCCCATGGAGAGTATAGTGATGATTAAGGAAGCATAAATTGGCTAGCAAGGCCTGACAAGGTGGACTAATGCATAGTCTGGCCTTCCAAGGTTGACCAAATCCTCAGGAAAACTAATTGCCACTGAGCACCAAGGAATAGTTCTTTAGTTTGGCCACACTCATGTTTGTTCAAATTAGCAAAACTATGACTCTGCACTGAGTTACTCTACGCTGTTCTTGTCAAGGTTTTTCTTTCCAGAGGCAAATGCCTGAGCTTGAAAGGCAGACAGAAGCAAGACTTCACACAGATTAAACTACAGGGAGGTCTTGTACAATCTCTGTCTGACTTCTACTTGTTGCGGGTTATACATTTCCCTGTTACTCCTGTATGGACCCTCATAACTTCTGTTAAAGCGTTTCTTCTGAAGGCACCTAATCTCCAGACATTGAGGGAGAGGTGCTAATCTCACCTCCTGGAATATTGAGGGAGTGATCCTGCCACTTGTTTGGATGTTGTGTTTGAAAGTTTGTTCACCATTTCTGCTATGAAATTGTGCTTTCTTTTCAACTTTTCTTTTTCTGGCTTAATATTTAGCTGTCAGTTCTTAACAAGCTTTTGCCTTGTAGTAGCTTGAAAGCCATTTAACACCTGGTAGCTTTTTTTCGTAGAGATACTGGCATTCAGTAATTAGAAGTACCTCAGTGCAGAGCCAATTCTATTAGAGAACAGGTTTATTTCAAAGGGAGGATCTGAGGAAGATTTCCACTTTGAGTCTTAGTGTTTGGTGTATGTCTGGGCTTGAGAGGGACAGGGTATGGCAAGAGTGCATCTGTGCTATATTTTTTTTCAAAACTGAATGGAATAGGTGAAGAATTTGTTCTGAGGAGCTTGGATATTTCCTACTGCTCTGAACAGTTGTGGAAAAACACCTATGGCTACTAAACTGCTACCGCCCTAACAACAGGGGAACGGAGTACTTGGTCTGCATTCAAGCTATATCGTGCAGTGATTTAAAGGGACGTGGCAAAATAGTTGTCCTAATGTACTCTTTTGGTACTTTCCATTTACTTGTTGCTGGTTTTACATAGTAAGTTATTGTTGCATTGAGTCTCTTTTTCCAGCTGTTTTACAGCTCACTTCCATGTCTATGTTTCAGCAATAGCACTTCAAATTGTGAAATTTTTATAGATGCACTGGCATTATGCAGGAATTTGACTTTTGCTACTGTATTCTGGTTCATAGTAGGTGGTTGTATATGCATAGAGGACGAGGTGCTTTGGCCTTGGTGGTTTTGCTGGGGAGGTCAATATTCAAGTTATACCAATTCAACACTGTGCTTGCCCTCGGGAAATGCTGATCTACAAAGACGATCAGTGTTTACTACTGACAAAGTGTGCTGCTAAAGCAGAAGGGAGATCCAGCTAGTAAAATTATTGAAAGGAAGTGCTGAAACAGCACTGCAAAGGCATAGAAGAGACTAAGTGGCCTAGTAGTGATGAGGCGTTGACCTACTTTGCACTTTTCTTGTATCAGGCTGCTCAGTAAATCTCACAGAACCCTAGCAAGTCACCTGAGTATGCTTTCTTCCCTTGTTGTGCTCTATTTTTTCAGCTCCTTTAAGTTGTAACAATCACTGGACGATACTAATGTGTTGCTATAAACTGATAGTACTTGCACGATCATTAGGTGATAATTCATTAGCATTTTCCCTCCATTCCTTTCACTTTCCTTTCTTGTTGCAACTCTACTTTTTAAATGTAGGTTAGTGTGCCCTGTACTGTCTGTGGGGTGAGATGAGTTGAAGTACACAAGTCTAAAAGTCATGGAATGTATTCCCAAATGTAATGCATCTAGGAAATGTATGACTGGATTTTGTGCACGTATAGAATAGCTGGATCCAAATTTGCATTAAAATGCTTTCAGTACTGCAGGTTAGAATTACAGATGGGAGTATGTGAGAATAAGGAATAAGATGGACATGGGTTTGGTGCTGTCTGTTGGAACCCCCTGTGTGTGGGCTAGTTCCAGAAATTTTCTGCCTCTGTTTCCCTAAGGTTATTTGCTCTGACTCAGGTGACATTTACCATGACTGTGTAACACTGACATTCCTTTTTTCCTGCTTTGCCATCTTTTCAGACCCAGACCACTTGTCCTGAGAAGGGCTATGGGGAACGGAGCTTCAGTTTCACTTGTTTGGAACAAACCAGTATTTGGCATCAACAATGACACCCAGTGTGAAGGATTTATTGAGACCCAGGGCTCTGAGAAACTGGTCCCTTGCAGAAATTACCATTTCTGTTCAATTTTGATATCTGTCTATGCTCTACACACTAATGCATAGCACATGCAAATTGTTCTTGCCTGCTGCTGTGAGTACTTGATGCAGCACGAGCCAAATCATTACGATAATTCACCAGAACCCTAGTGTGTTCACAGCCAGTTGTTTGCTCCAACTGGATGTCTTGGAAACTAGCCTGGGTTTATTTTGGGTTTGTTTTTTTTTCCTTCTGGGGTAAAAAATGAGAGTAAATAGAAAGTAGAAGATTACTAATTTAAAAACAACCCTTTGACAGAAGTGGTACCTTAATAAATACAAGGAGAATTCAGAAGCATGTATGTATGTAAATTAGGGGCATTCTGTTTAGGGATAGCAGTCACCTTAAAGTAAGTCCACTAGCCTCTTTTTGATGCACCTTCACTTCTGTAGTGTTTAAATAGTGTCATTGCATTACATGACTAATAACTCTGAAATGGCTTGCTCTTTCATCTTCTTTCCAGTGGCAGCGCTATGTACACACTGCAGTGTGTGTTTTGGGAGTGCTTTCTGGTTTGCATTATTTAAATATAGTGCTACAAAGAGAGGGCTACAGGAGAAGATGATGAGATCTTTGCTTACTTTTGGAGTCTGCCTAACAGCATCAGGCTGGTCCTGAGGCTGGTACTGTCTTCTGTACAGGACAGTTTTACCCTTCTAGCAAAACTTTAGGTTTGCACTTTGTCATATGCACGCACCTGCCATAACAGCAGCCCTATCATTCTGTCTAAAGCTTCACCTTTTCTTTTCATCTTTTTCCTACCTTTACCTATACTGACTGTGAATCAAAAACTACTACAAAGTCAGTGAAGTAATGTCATAGCTGTCTAGCTTTCTTTACTGTTCCTACAAAGGAATAAGAAACTGTAATTTGTTTTGTAGAATTCTGTGGATTTGCTATTCTGAAACAGATTTTCTCTGATCATTACTTATATGAGGAATTTGGTTACATGTTTCTTAATTTATGTCGAAAAGCCGAAGATTTGAAGTATCAAACCTGATCCATGCAAAATGACAATAAATGACACTTTAGTTAGGAGAGCCAGTCAGCAGAAGGGACCACTTGTCACCAGTCTTTCATAATTGCTTTTCCTTGTGGCTACGAGTTTGGCTTGAGTTTTTAAGCTTTCACTGTGCTGAGGAGAAGAAATAAAACACTCTGCATCCAGAAATGGAAGAAATCTTTGTGTAATGTGTGGCTGTTCTCCAACAGTACACACTTGTGAATGGCATGTGGTCAGACCTGGGACATTGGATTTCATCCCAAAAGACATGCAGCCTTCCTGTCTGTGCTGCTCACCTCACTGTACAGTAGTGCCCCAAAGATTTCAGTTCCCATGCCTTGACTAGTCTAAGATCAGAGACAACTGTTCTCATCTCCTGAAGTCCACTCTGTTGTTACAGCCTTCCAGTTACCAAGGACCGTAGCAGTAACCAAATGCAAAAATAGTCGCATCAAGTATAACCAGCTACAGGGCAGAAAATGATTTAATGAGGCAGATGCCTATGCAGCCCTGTCCTGAATACTAATGTATCCTAGAAGGGGAAAGAAGGTAAGGTGCTTTAGGATACATGCAGATCCACATCAGCCCTGGCCTTTCCAACGCAGGTGTACATTGTTGGTTGTGATATCTGAGAACTAGTTGGAGTGCAAACCCCTTAACTGGGGCTGATACAGATAGATTGAACCATTGGAGCTCACAAGTAATTTGTTCTTGCCTAGCCTCAGATATGGGGAATTGCTGCATGAGTGTGCCAACTGGGTAAAAATAATTACCTTTTTGCAACTACCCTTTTGTGCTGTAAAACTCTTGTATTTTGTGGGGGAAACTAGGATTTTTTTGTTTTTCTTTTTTTCTGTAGGCAGACTTGGATGGTCTGGTCTCAAGCAGCATCCCATGAAAGAATTAACACCTGCATATTATAGTTGTATGGTGGAGGGAACATTGGGAGGCAGAAGCAGGGAGAGTAGTGTTCAAAGAACATTAGCTTCATTTCAGAGGAGGAAACAACCCATGTAACACGCAAAAGCAATGAGTTTTAATAGCTTTTAATGTTTTTAAACACTTCCATCACCCCTCTGCGTTTTCAGACACAGCTTGGCAATAAATCAAAGTAAAAGCAAACACAAGCATTGGAGCTAGCCATTAGGCTGAAACAGAAACTGAACACTGAAGGGAAGAAGTACAGAGTTTACTTCAGTGAGGTTAAGGAACAGGCAGACAAAACATTCAGCAGCAGGGGAATACACCCTGCTTTCATCTTGGCCAGTTCACAAGCCAGCACTAGAAATGGAAACTTGTTGATTGCAGTAGCCAGCTACAGGCAAGTGAGCTGCATAGCCTGTGTATTGCTTCATGGGCGAGAGATCTGCTCGGAAAGTGGTGGTGTTTAGACTAGGTTTTTAATGTCAGCCTGCTCAAAGCTACTGCAGAAGCCACTTGCTGACTGAGGCTTACTTCCACCCCTCATTTGAGGGAGCAAGTATCACTGCATTTCTGCTTTGCCGTTTCTGCTTATTGCTTTGCTAGACCTCAACTGATGCTGAACAGATCTTAATGTTATAGGGATATTATCTCCTTCGTATTGCTCTAGAGGAGGATTTTAGCTTGTCCCCTGCTTTAGTTTAGTATGGAAGATCAGTTGCATGTGGCCCTTTAGGATCAGCTTCAACACTGAGACAGAGAAACCACGAAAAATCAGGATGAATTCAGCAGGCTGAAATGTCCCTCATCGTTCACTTTCTGTGCATTGTCCTTGTGCTGAAAGCCTAATTTTTCTTTGACAGTAACCTTAAACTTAGCCCACCCTCATGATTTCAGCTAATAGCTTCTGGGTCTTCAGCAAACTAATGGTCCTATCTGTTCCTTAGAAGCTCTTCCTCAAGCATAGATCCATGAATCAGTGGGATGCACTTTCTCTTGCTTAGGAACATTGACAAGAGGTAGTGAAGAGGAACAGCCCAATCATTTCTGCTCTTATAATTTTCTTTCAGCTGTCTTATCCACCCCATGTGATAGTCTCTACTTATAGAAGCATTTTGAGAACAGTGTGATGAGATAGTGGTCACATTGCACTGACAGCCTAGACAGGATAGGCAGAATATACAAGAAACTTCAGTGACCTCATAAAGGCAATTCATCAGGCTAAATCTGGCCTGAGCCTGGCCGTCAGAGTTCCTGTTCAATATGGTTCTTAATAATTAATGCCGTTAGTTTGAGCCTCTGCCCTTAGATATTCTTAGAGCCACTGGCAGATTGAGCTCTAGTAGGTTCAACAACATTATTTTGCTCGTGCTTTCTCTAGTCACCCCTTAGGTGTCTTGCCTGTCAAGGGCAGCTGAAGGGGATGTGGTTGTCCTTGCTGTCACAGTGAACAGACCAGCATATTCATGCAAAACTGCCTTCAGCAGGCTCAAAAGCCCCTCAGACTCCCTCCTGCTAACAAAGTTGTGGATGTTCTTTTAAGTTTTAATCCCTCAGTGTCTGTGTGAACCTTTACTGCTCAGCACCACCAGAGGCATTAGTGGTTATATTAAGTGAAAGGCACTCCCTTGTTTTATTAGAACTGGAGTTTGAGGCTGATGAAAGCTTTATTTCCTAGACTGGAAAAAATAAAACTCATGAGGTTTTCAGCCACAGCCTGTACTATATTTAGAATGTCTTAAATCACAGTAAGCTCTAGATTTGAGGGGGTTATTATAGTGTGTGTATGTATTTATATGTGTGTGTTGTTTTTTTTTATTGTGGAAGACTAGTCAACGGGGATTTTGTGGTTCTGTTTGGCAATGATGAAGTAATTAAAGTGCATTTTGAGGAATGGTGGGGAAAGAAATGATGAGAGCCAAGAGGGGAAGCAATGGAGAAGTTTAGGGAGTTATTGAGAATAACCTACTAATCCTTCTTCCCTTACTGCTCTTGCAAACCTCAGTCTTTACCTCACAAAGGTGGAAGGCTGCCAAGGGAAGTTGAATCAAAGATTACACGAAACCCTACGGTCCTTACTGAAATACATTAAAAGCCAGAAGAATACCCAGACCGCCGTGGAAGGTTCTAAGCAGCTCCCGTAGTGACTCATCCAGAAAGATTCCCCCATTGTCCTATATTTTCCAGCCTGCCAGACAAAGCAGTACTTTGCAGGATAGAAGTGTGTATACCTATGTATGTACGTACACCATAGCAACAGAATTCATAATGATTTAAGGGTTTCCATGTCAGGCATCTAGATTAAGTGCAATATTTCATAGCAACAAAGAAATACCAGAGATATTCACAGCACTGTCAGCTCTTAATATTCAATTTTAAGTCTCACAATTTTGGAAACTTGGTTTCTTTTTCTGAGATCTTGGAATTTGGCTTCATGTAATTAGGTGAGATGGTGAGAATTTGTTTTTCTTTCCAGTCTTATGATTTTTCAGCCAGGTTCCCTCCTTCAGGGATGAGGAGCCTGAAGTGACTTCCTTGTCTGCCAATCCCAGATATTTGCGAGTGTACAATTCCAAATGAGCATACACTTGTGTGTGTGTGTGTATTTACAGACTGTCTGATCAACTGGTCAACTGAAGGTAAATACACTGTTAGTGCACATCTGGAAGCAGGCGCGCAAGTGTCCCTTGCAAGCCCTGCCAAGGGGAGAGTGGAACATCAGGTCACTAAGGAAGAACATGTGCTGCTATGGAGATCTGCAGTTGCTGGACACAGTGGACCAGCACGTAGGTGTTTGGGGAGATGTGATTTTCCAGCAGTAGGAAGAGTTATGGGAAAACTGAGTGGAGTTCAAAATTTGGTCTGGATCTTACTCTGTTCTGATGTGATTAATTTACTACGAAAGTCACTGCTGGGGGTAGAGAGAATGGAGGAACTGTGCCAAGCTGTTCCCTTTTCAGTTCCATCAGGGAACTGATTTGATTTCAAAGTGCATCGCTTCTTTCTGTTACCTGCCCAGAGCCAGTTCAGGACAGCCACTTTTGAAGAACACCTTCTGTCAGCAGCACATGAATAATAAAGGCACTTCATGCACTGCTGTGAGTGCAGCAGTTCTGCAGAGAATTTGCAGACTGCTCACTATGCAGCTTAAGCTTTGAGCATGCTGCAGTAAATATGACTGAGGAGGAGAAAGCGCATATAATTAAAAGAAAGCTCCTCTTTTCATGTATGGTGGGCAAGGCCTATGTGCACGTGCTAATTTCAGTTTTTGAATTTTTATGTTCTTGCAAGCAAGTTTTGCTGAAATACTCCAGATATTTCATATGTATTGCTACTGAGCTTGGCCTCTTGCTTGGAAAACTGTGACAAGCTCTTGCCTCAGACATGCATAGTTAGACAATTAGTAGGAAGAAAGAGGGAGGGGAAGGTGGGGAAAGAAATAGGTGTGCTTAGCCCTGGAGCTTTCCCGTACTGCTTATATAAAGCTTCCTTTCCTTAGCAACAGGGGAATACACATACATACGTGCTTCTGAATTCTTGTGTTTGTTAAGGTATCACCTCTGTCAAAGGGTTGTTTTTTAAATTAATAATTTGCTACTTTCTATTTATTCTGTGCATGCCGAGGGTTTGAGTCAGAGCTGTGTAATCAGGTTCCCCTTGACTGGTTCTGATTAGAGGCTGAATGATGGAGCAGTCAGTCTGGAATGACTCCAACTGGATTCCATGATGTCTCGCCTTTAATGTAGTTAAAAATCCCAGACCTGGTGCTGTAGTTTATTGCACTGGACTTTCGCTTTGCTATTGGAGCTGCAGAAAGCACAGCTTTCTACATGCTTTTGCTACTATATGCTTCAGGTAAAAGGTAAAATAATTTGCCATGATTCTTTCCACAGCTAATTGCATTACTTATCAGGAATACTATTACTAATTACAGTAGCACCACTGACAACTACTATTCATGAAGTCATGATTTGTATTGGTTCATTAATGGAGATTTTCTACCCATTCATCTTTAAGGCTGTCCTTCCTTTAGGATAGTTGGTTTCGTATGAGATGTTACCTCTGTTCCTAGCAGTATAATGATCTGTTCCGAGAGGAAGTCAGTATGTATTGAATAAACTGATTCCACCTAATTTCTCCCTTAAAAATCACGTTTATTCTTGTGACTTTGCTTTTTATGTAACTCATCAGCTAACTCCGTGTGGCTGCAGACCTGAAGTTTTTAAAACAGAAAACCAACAAAAAAAACCTCTGTACTTGTTCTGCCTAGAAGGTTATATCCCCCTATTTGTATGTTTAAACTATATTCAGTGTGAGTAGACTCAAGAACCTGTCAAATGCTGAAAAAGCATTTTAGCACAGGGGCTTGTCTGTGTAAACAAATTTTCAAGATTCAGATAGACTTCTTATTTTTAGGAGTTTAAAACTGTCTCACTGTTCGAGGTAAACTAGAAGTTGTCTACAGAGCGGATCATGACAATTTGAGATCAAAATCTTTCTTGCTAATACTGTTAAGCAGTTCAGTCTTCTGGGTTTATTATTCAGTCCATGCTGGTCCGCTTTTTGGATGTAATTAAGGGAAGCACTTTTGCACATTCCCAGCTTCTAGCCTTTCAGCTGAATTACTTGCATACTTAAATTAGAGACGTGTTTAAGTCTTGCTGAAGTAAGACTCTAATCTTAACTTTTATCTTTTCACACAAAACCTTTTCATTTCTGTGAACATTTGTATGCTGGCAAACTTCAGCTTGAAGGAATGGGCTTACATGTTAAAGCACATGCTGGTAGCTCGGGAGAATTCATACGTGCCTGCCCAGGACCAAAGGCAGTGTGTGGGGTGCCAGATGTGAATGTCGTACAGAGTGAGGCTGTTTGTCTGAAAGTTCTGGACATCAGGTAGCTTCAGCTGCTGGAAGTCCAGAAGCTTAGAATTCTGTCCAAAGGGCTTAAGTTGGTGAACTGATTTCAAATTTTTACTTCACCTGACTTCAACTCCCTCGGAGGGAATCACTGAGGCTCACTTAATTTATTTTTACTTTAGGTATTGATTCACACAGCTTTTTAAAGCCAAGATGCACATATTCGTAAAGCCAAGCAAGACCGTAATTTCCATTCCAGCTAGTGTATTTAAACACACAAAAATCTGTTTTATAACAAAGTTTGCCATGGTTGAACAAATTTGAGTGCTACTCTGTAGGTCCATATAGACATTTGCAAGGGCTGACCCGGAAGACTAGGACTTCACAATATTAAAAGCGTTTGGCATTGAAATAAAACAGGTGGGTTGATTACGGTATATACATGTTATGATAGTGCCTATGCTGCATGTTTGAATGATTGTATTGATAATGCCTGATAGGAAATGTCCAGGTGGATTTGGGAGCCCATGTGTTTTGGTGACACTTTATATATTCCTCAAGAGAACTTGCAGCACTTGGACATTGTTAATTTACCTTGATCTGGGTTTCCAGAGAAACGTATGGTATAGTTCCTTTGTGTTTTATTTCTTGGCACAAAGCATGGATTTGAGGACCTCTTCAATGCAGGAAACTTCACAAGATGTTTCAATGACATCTGGGGAGGAGGTGTACTTCTCGCTTTTAAGCAATGTTGTTTTTGGTTTTAATATTTCTCCCCATAGTCTCCATTTTGGTCCAGCTGTAGGAGCTTTCATAGGGTATCTAGCCCAAAGCCTGTTGAAGTTGATGGAAATACTCCCACGGATTTAAGCAGGCTTTGGATGAGCCCCATCTTTTAGGAGAGTGCCTCCCTGTATTCGTTGTCATTTTCTTATTTCTCGCTGCATAAATTACAAGGTCATTTGGAGTCTATAGATTTTGTTGGAGGATGCGCTTAACATATGGAACTCTATTCAGCCAGTTCATCGGTTCCCTTTTTCATGCTAAAACACTTTAGAGAAGCACTATTCATTACTGAACGTTATTGAAAAGGTGATGTGTGTAGGACCCAGTGGTTCATGTCTGATTTCTTTGGGTTTCAAAGTTAGCCAGACTTTGCGGTGGAAACTTTTTTATACATTTTCTACAATCGTAAATGGAAGAGCAGTGTATACTAGCTGCTTTAAGCTACGAATGCTCCAAAGGATTCTCTCCTCTGTAAAGCAAATTACATTGAATTATGTTGAATTGCTATGAAGAAATCTTTCGTATATCTGTAAGAAGTTGAGATTAAAAGGATGAAATCCTATTGAACTGTATTCAGAATCTTTGCTTGCGACTTTGGGCTAGAATTTCACCTGGAAAGTAGAAAATGTGTCTTCAATCCATGTCTACTTTGTCTCAGTAGTCAGAGTATTAAATTTTGATAGGCTGAGTGGTGGCCCTGTCTGATGTTGTTGTATAGATATAGCCTACTCAAACCAGTGAATTACTGGAGACACACCATACAGTAAGTGTATGTCTAAGGATTTTGGATACTTAGAAGTCAGAGGTATTTGTTTTCCTTTTAATTTGCATTAAATCTGCATACATGGGACTGATGTTACTGGAAAATAGTTCAAATATAAACTGAACAGATTTAAAAGCTGTTAACCAGTGCAAAACTGTATGGGATTTCTTTTAATAGTTGGTAAAATTAGTGTCATTTAACAACTAATAACTCAAAATAGTAGGAGTTAAAATAGATAACAAAATGTATTTTCCTAATTCTGTGTATATCCCTTTTGCTTTAGAACTGAGCGTAATTATTATATCTGAATATGAAGCTCTTTGCGATTTACTGCCTTGAAAATATGTCCACAGCTATTTCACTGGAGGAAAAGAAGATGGAACAAGTAATCAAGAGTCACTGTGCTGGTTTTGGCTGGGATAGAGTTAATTTTCTTCATACTAGCTGGTATGAGACTATCTTTTGGATTTGTGCTGAAAACAGTGTTGATCATACAGGGATGTTTCGGTTATTGCTGAGCAGTACTTACACATAGCTAAGGTCTTTTCTGCTTCTCACACCACCCCAGCAGAGAGTAGCCTGGAGGTGCACACGAAGTTGGGAAGGGTTGCAGTTGGGACAGCTGACCCCAGCTGACCAAAGGGATATTCCATGGCATATGATATCAGGTTCAGCCATAAAAGCTGGGAGGAAGAAGTGGGGATGTTCAGAGAGGTGGTGTTTGTGTTCCCAAGTAACTGTTATGTGTGATGGAGCCCTGCTTTCCTGGAGATGACTCTGAATACCTGCCTGCTGATGGGAAGTAGTGAATGAATTTCTTATTTTATTCTTGTATGTGTGGCTTTCGCTTTACCTATTAAACTGCCTTTATCTCAACCCAGAGGTTTTCTCACTTCTGATTCTCTTCCCTATCCCAATGAGGGGAAGTGAGTGAAAAGCTGTGTGGTGCTTACTTGCCGACTAGGGTTAAATCACAACAGTCAGTCAACTACTAGGGATTAAAAAAATCAACTAAAGAATTACCTATGTGAAATTGCTGTTCTTGAAATAAAAGAAATGCTAGAACTTCTGCAAAAAATCAAAAGCAGTTAGGAGGCTAGAAGTTTGAATCAATGTCAGTGAAGTTGATTAATTTCCAAGACCTTTGGCCTATGTGAACCTGTGCTGTTCCAGTAATGTTACTGAGTCTGTCACTTCCTACCAACTGCCTAACTGCATTTATCGATATGTTATCACAGTAATACCAGTGCTAGTTTCAAAACTTGACTTTTGTAATGTTAAGCTGTGTGGTTTTACTGTCCTGACAAACTGAAAAATGTATTCTTCAGAACCTCAAAACATTGACATGATTACTACATGCTAAATATTTTGTAACATTTAAATATTTGCACCTGGCAGCAAATATTTGGTGGATTTGGGGGGTTTTTTGGATTCTGTAGGCTAGTCAGGTATTGGTCAATTTCTTTATCAGGTTAACATGACGTTGTGCCAAATAATAATGAGTTTTCTTGCTCTACAGAATTTACAGTGTGGCTGAAAGCCCTACGTGGAACTTGCTAGGAATTACTTGCTAGCCATGACTGTTTCCACTTCCTAGAGAGTGTGTGGTTATGATCACAAATGTTATCTCTAAGGGAATAATTTTCTCAGTGAAAACCAATTTGGAATAAACTAAACTGAGTGATTTGCAGTAGTGTAGATAAAGTCCCATAGAACTCCGCACTTCTGGGCGAGAAGCTACTGATGCTTATCAGAAAATAACTGGCTTTGTTTCGAGTTGATATTTTTCCTGTGGAAAAACAATTATTGTTGTTGGCTTTCCTGCTTCTCCTTGATGTGGGGTAGCACACCCAGGATATAGTCTAGGAATTTGTTTGCCAGATTAACTGCTGATTAATTAAAGTATTGTGGAAAAATGAGCCAACAAGAGGATGAAAGTGTTGGTCATTTAGAGAAATTCTACAAATATCTGTTTTTAGGGACAGGGTAACACCTGAGAAGTATTGCAAAGTCTGATAAAAAAGGCAGGGTATAGAAACTATTTAGGCGGTGCACAGGGAAGTAGCTACTACTAGTGTTATGGAGGAAAGTAAAGATACACAGGAAAAAAATTCTGAACATGAGGGTTTCTTTGTGGAAAAGACTCACAGGGACAATTCTGGAAATCCCATCCATTGCAGTGCAGAAAACCAGGCTCAGCCAGTAGGAGGAAGTGCCTCTGGTGACCATTTAAGAGAGGGCAAAGTGCTGATCTGAACATAAGTAAGGTCTCAAATTGCTCTCAAGCAAATATTTAGGGACACAGTCAGGTGTCCTGCTGAAGATGATTTAAAGTAACCTGGTTAACTATACTGAAAGCAGACTGTTTGTTTTGAGTCTGTTATGGTGTCTTACTTGTATGTGCAGTCGAATGGGAGAAAATAAAGTGCAGCCAGGGACAATAACCTAAGACTGCAGTAAAATCTGCAGGTCTTCAGATTATGCTTTTAATTAAATGTCTTATTTCTATTTTACATAGGGGAGACTAGAGCACAGAGATGAAAAGTCTTGCTATAAAATGTCAGTCAAGTCAGTGGCACACTGGGATAAAAATCATTCTGTTGACTCCATGTATCACACCATCTTCAACAGGACTTATTTTCTTCACAATATCCACAGTTCTGACCTCCAAGCCTGAACAGAAATAATTGTCTAATGCTATATACAGTTCTCTCTATCTTTTGTTGCAAAAATCCTCAACTATTCAAAGTGTGTGGGATTGTCTAGGGTGGAGTGCATTTGATTCCTCCTTTGAAGAACTATTTTCCTTATCTCTGATACCCCAGTTCTAGTCCTAAGTTTCAAATAATAAAAGATTTTTCTACAGACTTGAAAACATGCCACATCTCTAGCATGTCAGACGTGCCATAATCACTTGCCCTTTGTCCTTCCTGATCTGCATATATGTATTGATCTGTTGAGAAATACTGTTTTCCACCCGAGAAGCCTTTGATTTATAAAATTGTATATTTTTGGTGAGGGAGAAGGTTCTGTTTCAATGGCATTTCGTAGGGAACTTTTGTTTCCTTGAAACACTTCTTGCAAGCAGTGTGTGACACTGGGAAATTTTGTTACTGTCCTTTTTTCATAGCACTGCAAGGATTAATTCTGTGGAGACAGGTGTTCAGGTAGTATAGTAATGAGAGAACTGCTGGGGAAAGAATTTAATAAAAGTAGGTGAAAATGTAGTCTGCCAGATAACAGATGTCTTCAACAGACTTCTTAGCGTGTGGTTACCACAGCAGGAGATCAACCTCTGCTCTCTTTGGAGAGCAAAAAATAAATGAAGAAACGGAATAAGGATTCTAGAGATTCTTATTTCAGTGGCTTGCTTTTCTCAAGGAGTCGCTGTCTTTCAAGATCTACTTATTGCATTGAAAGCTTCTGGAAGTGCTGCCAAAGAATCATGAGAAACAGGAAAAAGAAAAGGGCATCCTGTTCTGTTAAGTTGATGGAACTATGTGATGACATCATGGTTAAAGCTCTTCTCAACAGAAGAGTCTCCAAGCAAGAGAAACTTCTCACCAGTGTGCATAGGCTAGTGTATAGTTAGCTGCTTAAGTAAAATCATATTGAAAACAGGCTTTTAGTACTTGTGATATAAGAATATATACAATCCAGCTGAAAAGCACAGTTCAGAGAACTTATTTTGAACTACAGAGGCCTTGGCTGGCAAACAGTAAAACAATTAAGAACAAGCTGTTTCTTGCCTTTCTATTTTTATCACTGTTAGCAGATGTGAATTTTCCATGAACAGTTTTCCATTAACAGCTTCTTAAACTACAGTTGCTGCAGTCTCAAAGTGTTTGTGCTTGGTCAGCCTCTTGGTGCTTTCACTGCAGTGAATATAAGTACAGTTTAAACATGCATAGTACATCTGTTTGATCTGATTTTTCTATCTTTTATTTCTGAATTTTGGTCATGTTTTGCTCTACAATTGGAACATATGTTGGACTAAGTCTTAAATATTTGTCTGAACCTAGAATGAAAACAATGTAGGCTTTTAGAACAATCAATAAAAGTGCTTGTTTTCAGTTAACTCTAGATGCTTGTGATAAGATTCATTCAGACCTTTGGTAAATTAGCATATCCATAACATCTACTACTAGTGTTATAGTATGGATTGTAGTTGAAAAGATGGACTGACTTTTTGTAGTTTCTGTTTTTCTTGTGTTAAAGATGTCTCAACTCAAATAGATTGTCTCATTCCTTTACTGATGGCTCTCAAAGAGAATTTTCATACTGAAAGTACGTTCTGATGTTGTGGCTGGTTCTCTGCTCTCAAAAAATGAACAAGAATGGGGCAAAAGGGGGCTTTCAGATGTGCTCGATAGTTTAAGATACAGATGAAGCTTCTCAAGTGCACTTTTTTACTTCTGGTGGTGATTCACAGGAATCCTTTTCTAGATACGATAAAAAAAGTACATCTTACCTCAGCAGCTTCCTTTGTGGAAAAGCACATGCTTTGACTACAGCTCTCTGTAAAGTGGGGCGAGTAAACTGGAGAGCAGACTCCAGTAACTCAGGAGCCACTGTGGGTTGCAGGGTAACCAGGGGAAGCCACGGCTCCCCGCCTTTTCATAGAGGGGTTCATGTCTCCTGGCTCCGTCTCCGCAGCCCCATCCCGCTCCTCGTTTCAGCACCGCGGAGCGGGACAGCGCCCGCCGCCGGGCCGCCGCAGCCCCGTTTGCGCGGCCGCTCCGCGGGCGCCGCTCGGTTCCTCCCGCTCCTGGCAGCATCTGTGGGTGCTGCGGCCTCAGAGCGAAGCTCCTGCCTGGCTGGCGAAACCCGGCTCTCGTTTCTTCTCGCGGTTAAGCGTTGGTCCTAGTCAGTTATTCCCCGCTGCAAGCGGGTGTGTAAGAATTGGGGGTGGATGATTGATTTTGGAGCTCTGTGCAATATATGGGAAAGGGAGACAGGTGGAAAATGGACGTTCTTCAGGGTATAAAAATCTTTTTTTAAAAAGATAACCCGTGGGGACAGTTTATAAAGTACAGTAGGCTAATATATGCATGGACTGACATGCAGAGCTTGTTTTCTATGGATTTAAAGTAGGCTACACTAGCTCTTTCAAAGAACTGCGTGTGGACAGCTGTGAAGTAATTCGAGGTTGTTCCTAAGTCGGTATTCACTGGCTGATATCTGAATGGGCCGGTGAACTGGAGAAACTTAAACTCAGTGTTCAAAAAATACTGGGGCTATGGCAAAACACCTCATTATAACTCTGAATATTCTTTGTATCCATGAGTCCAGCTCTTGCCTTGAAGCTTTTGCTTTGAATGGGAAAAGTAAAGTCCTTTTGTAGGAAAAAATGACTGGGATATGTCAAACTGTTTTGGTTGGGTGTGGAGGGACTTCATCTTGTTCTTAAGATCAAGCCTTGCAGCATTTTGTGGTAAAGATCTACTGCTCAGTGGACTTGGGTATAGTGTGACCACCTGGGTTGAAATGCAGATATGTCCGAGGGCTGAGGAAGCAGTGTCTTCTGTTAAGCAAGGGAGGTCTCGACGATCAGCTGCAGTTTGTCATAATTCTGTTGTTAATTATGCCAATTATACATTTTTTTTTCATGTGCTTCCCAATTTATTAAGGGCCTGGTACTACAAATAGGACCATTTATTGTTACATTTAGGAGTTCACCAGGCCCAGTTGCAGAGGCACTGTGGTGTTCAGTATTGTCTCAGTGAGAAATTCCAGCCCTCCTCCATGTCTCGCCCTTTCAATGCGTCCGCTTCCTGCAGCACTGCAGGCCCGGCTTTCATGTGGTTGCTTCATGTGTGGCCTCTCTTGCCTAAAAACCTAGCCAAAAGGTTGTAATTCACTTTTAGGTATCATCCATGTCCCTATTTTGTACCGAGATTGTGGACTTCGGCTTATTTTTCATTAAATCTGCTATTTTCTTTTAGTTGTCTTTGGCGGAAAATGGGAAATACTTGCTGTGAAAATAAATCTTGATTTTCTTTATTTTTTTTTGTCTAAATTTTCCCTTGCACTCCAGGACACTCTGTTCCAAAATTATGATGTTTTGGTTCTCTTTCATTAATGTTAATCCCCAACACATGTCACTTTCATCATAAAATTACAATAAAACATTGTAATAGGCTTGTTTTCCCATTTGATGGGAAAGAAACTAAACATGGCTGTTAGTTTCAACTGGCAACCTATTGGAGATAGATACCATATTCGTATTGATTGTTCCCTGTTACCGTAGAATCTGCAAACCTCTTAACTCTTAATAATTTTATAATAAGCTAATGAAATACATCCCTAAACCAGCATAGGAATGGCCTGTGACTGTGTAGGTATGTCTCTTTGAGAGATGTTTCCTGAGCATTACCCTTGGTTTGTCTCCTAAAGACTAGGAAGCTGTACATGACAGGCAAGAACATTACCTATCTCTAGTTGTCTTTTAAAAGATACTTATGGTTGCTTGCGTATTTTGTCAGAGACTTTTTTGTATTATGAGTCTTGAACATAACCCTTCTGTTTAACCAGTTATGGTTATGTGGAATGGGATCTCATTCAAGCACAGCCAGAGCATAGACAGTCAGAAACTCAATGCCAAGATGGAAGTGTTTTGGTAATGCGCAGAAGTGTAGATAAAGCTAAAGCATCTATAGAATTTTGAAATGGGAAACTTGAGGCATTGATGGGAGATCTCAGCAACAGTCAATGGTGGTACTCAAGGCTACAGCTTTTACAAAGAAAATTACATTTTGAATATGGTTTTGTGACTTAACCAAAGTCACATAGGGATTTTTTTTTCTTAAACTTCTGAATGAAAATGTCTGGATTCCCATTCCTTTCTGCGCTTCCTTTGATAGTGCTTCTATGCAGTGACAATGGAGAATACGGCCTAACTTTTAGCCTGCTTTGACACAATTCTCACCAGCACCCATCTTCTTCATCCTTTCTAGTTTGACACATTCCTGTGTTTCATGTCTACAGTTATTGGCTCCACAGGTGTGTTGCGAGCCAAATAATGGGTCCAGTGCTAACACAGTCCAGCTGTAGAGGGAAGCTTTAATTAAAAAGCCTAAAGCAAAAATTCTTTGCTCCTGGAGGCTGTTAAGTGGGAAGGGAAATTAAATTTAACTTGGGTTCCATGTGGTTACTTGTTTTTCGTACATGAAGATACATTCAGACTACTGAGCGGTGCACTGGCATGGGGATTTGCTGCCAGGTAAGAAGACCTGTGTCTGTCTGCATGTCGAGGAAGCCATCTGTTGCATCTGGCAACAGCAGCAGAAAATACAGTGTGCTCGAGGCAAAAAAATGCTGACCAGATATCTTTTGCTGTAAATTGATTGAAATTCACTGGCATTAGGCACAGGATGAACTTGATGCAAATTTAGAATATGTGAATTATTTGAGCCAGAACTTTTTGAACAGTGAGCAGATGTTAGTATGTCAGCCCAATTCCCTCTTATGGCAGGCAAGTATTATTTACTCTCTCCATTTCACTGACTGGAAAATTGAAATTTCAAGGGCTTCAGCCTCAGTAATCGTGATATAAACTGGAACTAATTCTGTTTTTGTGGTGTTACTCCTCACTGGTGCTGATGTAGGTGAAATTTGAAAGCAGCTTTTCCTTTTTGCCAGAGAAAACTGGGACAGCTTATGCAAGCAGATGAATCTCCAAGAAACAATAGTGTGGTACCTGTTGATATTGGCAAATGTGCTCAAGTTTCATTCAAAACACAGAGTCTGATTCATTGTTGCTGTGCTTATTCTGCTGATGTCACCTCTGCCTGGGTGATTGCTGTTTGCTGGCTTCACAAGTTAGCAGGTCTACAAAAGCATCTGTCAGCAAATAGAAAGCTATGCTCTAAGGAAAGTGTTTTATAACTACATCTGAGGCCTGCTGGAATTTGCATTAGATTATTTTTTAGTTGCATCAGCTGGGACTGTATTGTGATTGCTTAACACTTACTAATGCTGAATGGAATACTAATTGAGAGAGGTTTTAATAGAGATGTCAACTATTCAAAAGACAGCACTTGACAAATGCTGGCAAGTATTTTTACAACAATTATTTTATATGAAGCTTTTCATGTAGACAAATTCCAAGGTGGTTTACATTAATCTTTTGGGGGGAGGGAGAAAGAGTTCATTTGTTCTTTCTTTAAGTCATTTGAAACTGTCTGATGTTCTGTCTGTCATGATGAAGATCTACTTATGAGGTCTGCCAGGAGAAAGAAAAGCTCATCTTCTATGTGCAGGGTATTATGGAGCAATCACTTGTTCCACAACGCAGCCAGATATTTTCTGCTGAGTTCTTTTGCCTCTGTCACTGATTAATATATTCTATTTGTGTTTAGAATTAACAGTGGATAGAGGATATGTGAATTTCTTTCAGAAGATGTTATATGAAATGACATCTAAGGTGCAAGACACACTGTCCTGCTTAAATACAGAATACATCAAACATTGAAATCAATTTAACAAATAGCTAACTGGAAACAAAACAGGAAACAAAACATCATCCACCACCACCAAATTCAAATCTCACTTCTAATGAGAAAAACATACTTACAGCCTTGTAAGATTACACTATTGAAGAACAATAAATTAGCGAGTTTTTCTATCTATAACTGTGAATTGACTCGTAAAAACTCCAGTTAACCCAGAGGGAATAGTGGTCTCAGTTGAATAAGGTGCTGCTGAGTGCCTCTCGCTGAATGCAGATCTAGGGCCTTAAAGATATCTAGGGCCTTAAAGATATCTAGGGCCTTAAAGATATCTAGGGCCTTAAANANATCTAGGGCCTTAAAGATATCTAGGGCCTTAAAGATATCTAGGGCTTAACTTGCTGCTTTGAGTGGTAAAAAGGTGCTTAAGAACTTTCAGCTGTGGTTGTTGCTTAGGAGGAGAGCTTAGCAGCGCCATGTTGATGAAGACCTCAGATGTGATCAGAGAGGGGAAACACTCAAGTAGTTTTTTACCTGCTTGCTCTAATCAATCCAGTGGTGGTTCTAGATATTTGATGTCCTTTTCACCATACTTCACCTAGTTATATCAGAGGAATTAAGTGGTAGTAGATTCCTACTTCCTACAGAGACAAGCAAAGAAAAGTAAAAATTACTGTGTGAAATCAGTTTTGAAGAAAAGCTCAGATTACAAAAATTAACGTTTTATTAGTGTCAGCAGGAAGCTGACTGTTTCTATACCTCTCCTGTAGAGAAAGAAAGGGTTAGCGTGTTGATACGCAGGGGGGTTTGTATCACTTTAGCTGCTAAACGTAGGCAACGCTTCATTTTGTAAGGTGCTGTTTATCCAACAGGCTCTAAGACATCAAATCATGCCAGTTTGGTGAAGATAATTACTTTAAACAACAACTCCTCTATGTGGTGAACTTCCCTTTCCTCTAGTGGTAATGCAGAATTTTTCCAGCAGAGAAGAATTGCTAGCTCAGCGTCTTCTGTGTCTTGCCAGTTGAATATGTGTAATACTTCAGTCTTAATTTGTCTCAATTTTAGGATAAGATTATTTTTCTCAGGGGTACCAAGAAAGTTTGGAAGAGGAGTTCCTAAAACTTGCACTTTGTGCTTTAATCAGTATTCTAGTGCTTTATATTTAAGGGTTTTTTTGTAGCTTGTCTATCTACAACCACTTCAGACTTGCATTTGATGTTTGAACAATCCCTGTTCTCCCAGTGTGTTCAGATCTAATTGTGTTAAATCAGTGTAAAATCAGCTTAAACTGACATGATGTTGTGAGATTAGCTGATGTGGATCTATCATGATTTCAGTAAGAGCATGATCTAATAAAAGCAGTTGGAGGGCCGATATAATAAACTACTAGAAAATGGTTGCTTCATGAATTTCTTTTCTTGCATAGCACCTCGTCCAGTTTTTGGACTGGAAGCTACACTGAGGGTATAGATAAGGCCCCTGCCCATGGTCTGATGAAGCTGATGAGTCTGTTGGTATCAAACACAGCGAAAGACAGAACAGGAGAAATGCCTGATTATTGTGTCACTGAAAACGAAGCACAGTTAAAATACTAGAAGAGATATTGTAGCACTGTATCCTCTGGCAGGGAGAGAAGGTCGAGCAAATCTTCTATCATTAGCATTTGATCCTATAAATATTTAAATGTCAGCCTTCCTGGGAGGAACACAGTACTACTTTCTGAAATGCCATTATGCTAGAAAGATGCTATTTACATTTTTGCTAATGCTGTACTGCAATTTGATCTTTTTATGCCTCGCTGATTAAATTGACTTTCTCTAAGAAAAATAAAAATTCATCCCACATCTCCCAAAGATCAAGTTTTTATAGCAGCATTAAAAAAAAAAGAAACCAAACTAAATATTGGTGATTGAAAGCTGTGGATTGTTTCAGTAGCAATTCGTGTCACACCAGCTTTTCAGCTACAGATTTTTTTAATGTATGGAAATTGTGTTTTCTGTTCATCTCAGCTCCTCATTTCAGTGCGGAGATGTAGTAATAAGCCCAGACTCTTTCTTCTCTGCTTATCTCTTCAGATGGGAAGAGCCAAAGATATTCAGGTAACTTCTGTTTTAGGAAACACTTGCTACTTTCAAAGCAATGTCTTGAGTCTTCCATTTTTAATACAATTTCAAATATAAAAACACACATTCTGAAAGAAAAAAACTTACGAGGTACTGATGAAACCAAGTCTTTGAGGTTGAATGAAGCATTATGTTTTAATATGCTGCGTGCATTCTGACCACTGGACTCAAAAGCCTATTCAAGAATGCTTTATTTGAGAAGATTTTTTCTTTCTGCCTTTTCTCTAAAAGTTCAGAGGACCAAACAAAAAGTTTACTGAAGTCCATTTCTCAGGAAGTTGACTGGTATTTTGTTTGTTCAACTTGAGTTCTTGGCAAATTATTGTTGCCTCTTTTTTCCAAATTGTTGTTGCCTTTTTTTTTTCCTCTCTGGAGATGAGGGGGATACAGTTGTGCTGAAATAGCGTCACAATAAAACAAAAGTTGTCTTTGACAACTCTTTCTTCACATAGTCAAAAGGTCTTTTCCTCCTTTCCTTATGGCCATATTTGGCCTGGAAGAACAAAATTACTTTTTGTTTTGCTGACTTGGGGGTTTTCTTGGATGTCACGTTTGACCCTGTTTACTCAGAAAGAGGAATAATTCCTTAGTAACTCTTCTACACATTTCTGATGGACAATAGCTTCTGTGTGTTAAGAATTCCAGCTGAGGAGGACTGGCTGCATTACTGACCTTCACACACTGTTGTAATTTTGTGAATTTCTGCCTATACAGTGTTGAAGCAACAGAGCTTTTCTTATTCCATTGTTTGAATTGGGGAATGGAGCACTTAAAAGCTTTTATGCCTTCTGCAGAAAAGTTTCCATCCAGTTTCATTTTCTCAGTGACTTGGGATATAATATAAGAAACAAAAGTAATTCTGTGCTGGTTTTAAAAGAACAGAAAAGGATATGCTAAGGGAAACAGGGAATGAAGTCGTGTGGCTGAGGAGCTCAAGGACTTGACTATGGAAAAGGCTAGGAATTCACTCATGGCTAGAATGATAAAACTATCATAAACGGAGGAGGGAGAGAGATAGAGGGAACTGGTAAAATAAATAAATAAATCCAGCATGCAACTGGCAATGGTAGAGCTGTGTTCGATGACTTTAAGTGCAGAGTCCAAATGGAGTGAAGAAATGCTACTGTAGAGGTTAAGTCTAACAGGAAAAAGACAAATGTGAAAATGTAAAACTTCAACTAAGCTTGCAAGAAAGGAGGGAACAGGGAGGAAAAAAAAGGAAAATGTGAGAACAGGAAGTCTGATAACTATGCAATGAAGACTAAGTACATGACCTGAAAATGTGAACTTAATTAACTTATCATTGAGAAGTAGACCCAAACTGTTGCTAAGGCATCATGAATACTTGTTACTAGGAGGAAATTCCTAGCACTTTGTAGTTGCAGAGGAAAAGTCACGAAGACTATCAGTAGAGCATGCTTGTTAAAGTACTTATTCCCATTCAAGTTGGATAAATCTCCTTAGTACTGACTTGTAACATGCCTGTGACTTGCCAATACAGCTGTTGATCTGCAAGTACGCTAATAATGGAGCTTTTAAAGTATCGTAATTACAAGAGAGTATCCCACTGCTTTTTATGCCATTAGAGATGTTTGACCACTTTACAAAGATGTTTTCCTTTTCTTAATTTATGGCCTGGGATGCAGAAGCAAAGGGCAAAGCATTTGCAAAATGGTTACTAATTTTTAATGTATTCAATATAGATGCTAATCTTAAGGTGAGTTTTCAAATTCTATTATTTCTACTGAAAATCCTAAGCCAAGTAAATAGCATGAAATTACTTAAGGCAGTGGGAGCTGAAAGGATACCATTCAGACCCATTGCTTGCTGCACCCTGTTCCAGCGGGGCCTTGTTGTGCTATTATATACCACACTACTTAATGCTTCTCAGGCTTTTAATTATCCTCAAGAAATACCAATCTATCTGCAGCACTGCACTCTGCTGGGGCCTCTGACTGATGGAAGTGTCATATTTAGCAAGAAGTCCAGTGTTTATTTCTGATGTTACTTGGCTAGTTTCCTTTCACTCTTTCACTTGTTTTCTTCACTGCTTTCCAACTACTCCACTTAATTAAGAGGATTAATACTTGTCAGTGGTAGAGCCTTCTTTCCTTTGGATTATGTGTAATTAAAAATACACTGTCAGGAGAAAGGGTGGTCTCTGTTGCTGAGACTATGGGATTAGGTATTTGAAACACAAGGAATTGTGTGACAAGTAACTTAGTCCCTTTGTTCCCCATCGCAAATTCTGGATAATTATTCCTCTTTCCACTGCTTTCTTTGCCTACCCTGTCCGCTTAGACTTTGAGTTCCTGGAAAGAGGTAGTGCACACTTCCAATGGGTTTAAAGCTGTTGAGGGATCTGTCATTTCAACAGTACGGGCTACTACTTCTGCAGGAAACATTCAAAGCCACTAGCTCTGTGTTTTCTGTCTTTTTTTTTTTTAATTTATTTTTTTATTGTTGTTCCTCTTCTCTTTGCCTTCATATATAAGGCAATAGATCGGTCTTCCCCCCGCACACTTCTTGTGCCTGGCAGATATCGAGTACTTTCAGCATGCCATAAGCCATTTCTCCAAGATGGTTTTCCTTAGCTTTGCTGCATTCATCAATTTGTCACCTCTTCTTTTCTTTAAACTGTTTTCAACACAGAAAAACTGCCTTTCCTGCTGTGACTGATATCTTCCTATTTTGGGAACTTTGATTATTGCAGGGATTTTTGAGGTAGCACTGACTTTTGTCTTTCACATTAGTTTGCCACTTTAGTTTAGATGCTTACTTCAATAGATCCACGCTGAGATTCTGAACAAGGCTTATTTGTTTGAGTTTTTTTGCCAGTACCTTTACCAAAGTACTCACAATTGGATTAGCAATATTTAATTCTCGATCATAAGTGCAGGCAAATGTTCTTCACATGTCTTCTACTCTAATTTTTACTTGGCTGAAAGCTGTTGAGCTTTTTGATGGCAAAAGGCATTAAACTGAGTAAGCTTTTAGGTGTATTTGAAATACAAAAACTGCAAAGCCATTGTACTGAAAAAGTTATCCAGTACTGCAAGTATTTCATGCAGTGTTTGCGACTGGTGACTACACTGAAAATGCCATATGTTTAAAGAGCTTCCAGCAGTATGTTAGATTTCTTAGAAGAGCTGTGGAGGTCCTTTTTCCATTACAGCCCAGACCGGAGGGGAACAGATTATACAAGACCTCTAATTACCTTTCCTTAAGCTTCAGAAAGACCTGTAATGCTGTCCTGCGGCAATGAGCTTTCTCTTTTTGGTACTCAATGGGTTATTGTGCTGTTTCCCTCCAGCTGCTTGTCATTCTGGAGAAGTGCTGACTGGAAGGCGGCGGGTTTGCATTCGATAACTGACACTTACTGCTTGAGACGGACAAGGGTGTAAATTCTCTCTCCCTTGGGAAAGGTAATGTTTGTGAAAAACCACAGGCCAGGCTCCTGTCTGTCACTGAAAGATGAGCTAATCTTTTCCCTCGACATCGTGTGAAGCTGTAAGCTGTAGCACAACAGCCCTGTTCTCTTGCCACCCAAAGTCAGAAGAGAACAACTGCAAAGATTGCTTTGGCAACCGTCCTCCCATCGGTTGCACTAATTTGCTCTGGTTCTTAGAGTGCTTTGGGCTAGTCTCTGAAGCTATGCTCTGTTTCACTCTGTGGTCTCACAATACTGAGCTAATGGGATTCGTACCCCAGGGCAAGCTGGGGGAAAAGGAATGTTCTGCACTAAACCCTCAGCTGCTGAAGTGAGTTGAAATCAGTGCTTAACTCCTCGACGTTTTGCTGCTGACTGGCCTCTAGTTTCCACAGATCTGAAGCAAATTAAATAGTTGTTTTTTTGGAAACAAACAAACAAAAACAAACACAAAACTAACCAAACAAACAAAGAACCCCCAAAACACAACATAACCCCCAACACCCACAACAACGAAACACCAAAACAGAATAAAACCCCCAAACTGAACTCATGCAGTTTGTTCATGTTTTGGCTGTTGCTTTGGCACAAGGTTCTTGGCTTCTGATCCAAAAACCTGTTGCTCAGCCAGTGCTGCATAATGCATATAAATTTATTGTGGTACAGGATAACAGGTTTGGGTGTTTTAAGCTTTCTTTTACCTGTCACTGTAAATGAAATCAAGTCAAGATATGAATGGTGCAGGTAAAATTAGGGATTGTCTTAAGGCCATAATGTGGTGACTTGGAGGTGTTCTCTTGAGTTCTTGTGATTTTTATTTCTTTTTTTTAGTAGGAAATAAGGCAAGTAAAAACTTATTTTTCTGTGTGTACTGCTAATGAATCTATTCATGGAATGCTATGGGCAGACAATAATGATCAGCTGTCTACAAAACATCCTGATAAAGGCAAAAAGATCTTCAGAGGTACCTTTTCCTGCGCATCACCAGCACAGCAACAAGTGCCGCTGTTAGATCTCTTGATTTATCTGTAAATGGTATACTTTCTCTGGGCTTTTTGTGCACACATTGCTACTGCATCTGTCACAATGACTTTTTCCTAAGCAGAAACAAGATCATCATGGTTATAAGGTGCTATGGATGGCAGATGTGGCATTTTTGTAACGACGGGTTGTGTAACTACTGGCATTAGCCAGATATTTTTTCCACTGAAACTTTTTCCTGAAATAATTGGAAAGTACTGAAAATACTTCTCTAGGAAGACCAATGTGTTTTTAAACGTTGCTTAAAATTAGGATTTCAGTTGAAAGTTTTCAGCGCTTTAACTGAAGTTTTGACTTTTCTGGGGAAAACAGGCACCTTACTTTTAGGGAAGACTATGAATGTTTTGTACTCTGAGGTTGGAATAATTGTTGCAGTTCTCAAAATATTTCTGCTACGTAGTCAGAGCATAAGTACTCATCCTTATTTCTGTGCCTTCTTAATGAGGAATAAGTAATTACTTATGTCCTGGTTTGTAGGCACACAAAATCATACATCCACACAAAATCTCTCAAAGTGAGTCAGTTAGTGGATAATTTCAAGTTAATGATTTGCTGTTAAGATTCATCTTATAGGAAACCTCATGATGAAAACAGTTCCCAGCCTCACACGCTGTCACCCTGCCAAATTTTTCCTCACTTGTACCAAATAACTTTTTGGGAGCAGAGGTTTTCTAAACTAGGTCAGCAAAACAATGCAGGGATGGAGGGGGGGAGGGAACTGCTAAGAGAAGTCGTATGGATTTATGCGCTGGTCCGTATGTTAGGTTAGTTAATTGCAGATCACTTCACAGACCTTGTTTAAAGCGCAGTCTAATGACGAATTGCATTGCCACAACTGAAGATTAAAAAACCCGCTGCCCAGGACATTAGAAACAAATTGTTGAGGTGAGAAGGGGGTAATCTCAAACTGAATTTGCCAATGAAGAAATTGAATGTAGAGCTGTTCTCGAGGACCTCTTTCTGCTGATGAAAATAAGATGGCCCAAGAATAAACTTTGTTAGAACAAAATTAGGCCTAAGGACTGTATGGTTTCTGATGTGATGGTGCTGTGGTGGAGCAGAGACATCACAGAATGTTTCCTGCTGGGAGAATTTTAGAAATCTGTTTTAGCTCTCACTGGGGAAAGAATGGCCCAGCAGAAAATGTGTAGTCCATGTGAATCTCACACTGAGATTTATTTTTTACAAAAAGGGAGAACTGGCTCATGCAATATTTTTTCTGCATTTCACAGCAAACCTGGAATTAAAATTTTTTTTTCAGACCAAAGCTTACAGGCATATTTTTCCTGTAAAATATGGGACAAAACTTTATAAAGCTCTCATCTCCTCTTAGTAATGTCCTCATGTGGCACTCTTCATTATAGCTCCAAAAGGGGTTAGCACCATTACCCACAGGTTGCATAGGAGACACCAAGACACCCACAGGCCCCTTGATTTGTCTGTATCCAGCCAACAGGCTGCTGCAAAGCTGGGTCTTCCAGGGTGACGGGAGCTTGCACTTCTAGATGGGCATGCAAAGAATAATGAGAAGGATTAGAACCATGTAACTTCTTGAGAATGACTTTGACCCCAGCTGTGGTTGAAGGTTCTGGTGATTCCTGCTTTTAGATTCAAAATGTTTCATAACATTCCCATTCCAGAGCTGCAGAAGGTATACCTGTTCTCATGTCATCAACAGCTAGCATTTAACCCTGCTGGACTCCTTTCTATCGTATGTGATCCATTAGTTGGTAAGTTTTGGGGTTTATGCCACAAACCAAGCTTAAGAATACTTTTTAAAGCAGTTTGGCAGTCTCTTTTTCAAACTGGAGTGACTGAGGCCGAGAAGAATCAGGCTTTTTATGCAGCATATGGATTAGGCCAACTTGAAGATCTAATTACAAAGCAAAGGAAACAGCTTTTGCTGTTCCCAGAGTACAAATGTTGTCTTTCCAATTGCCACATGTTCAAGCTGACATCAGTCCCTGTAAAAAAAATACCTTGGTGTCTAGAGAAATGACACGTTTCTGCTGCTTATATTCTGCATTGCTTCAGGAAAGCCAGCTGGTCAAGGTTTTGCATGAGTCCAGAAGATCCATGAGGGTGTACCCTGAGCTGTTAAAATGACAGCAAGTTGCATCACAAAGGAAGGGTATAGCCCATAGCTGGCAGCTGTGATGGCCTGGCCCAGCTCTCTGTGCAAGAAGCTGAAAGAATGAGAGGAAATCAGGAGGGACACATGAGAAGGGAGTGGAGAAAGAAACTGGGTTAGAAGCAGAAAAAAAACCAAGGTGCCTGCATCGGGAAAAGGATGGATTAAATAGATGGATTGTCTGAGCGACTATTTGGGTATTTATTCTTGGCAGAGATTTTGATACCTAGCTGAATCAAATTATATTTCAATATTTCCCATTTCTCTCTGGAATGTAGCCATCCCTTAATAAACTTATTTTGCTGCAAACGTTTCATATGTTTGGGTCTAAGTAAAGAAAAGCGGAGAATCTTTTCTGGAAAAGAATTAAATTTGAATCTCCTGCATCCAAGTAGGTACTCTAGTTGTCAGGCTATAACTTATTTAAGCTGAAGAACACAGTTTCTTCCTGCTGGAATGTGGAAGATTTCCAAGTGGAAGATCTGTTGAGTGTGTGAGTTTAGAGGTACTCCCAGCTGGTCATGATGACCACCTTCAACACAGGTATTTGGAACCTGGACAGACAAGGGTGTTGTCCACTTGCCTTGTGTTTGCTTCCCCTTGAGCTGGCTGTATACAAATATAAAAGGGGAACAGGAAATGTTATGTCTGGGGGGCTATTTGTGGGGTTTTGGTTTTGTTTTTTGTTTTTCTTCCCCCTCCCCCTCAGCTGGTACTATTTGGTGAAGCTGATCAAATCTTGGGATCATAAGACTGAAGTTTTCAGTAGATCTGATGTTCACTAGGAATTCAGGTTGCCATTTTTTACTTGCTGAAGGGAAAGAATAATTAAAGGCAGGTGGTATCCAAATGGGATAAGGTCGAGCAAGCATTCCAGTAAGATATCAGGATTTGGCATGAAAGCATCTGACTCTAGCTTTAGTACACTGTCTCCCTTCTGCAGACCTTGAAACTTTGCTGTTGGGCTGGGACTTGATGCACCTGATCATGTAGTACATACCTGAAGGTCTATATTTCTAAAGAGCCACAGTACCAGACTAGCTTCTCTGTGGATTTTGGTCTATCCTTAGGTACAGATGTTTTCCGGTTTGAGTCATTTGTGCTGCGCAGCACTGGCTGGCAGATCAATAGACCAGGCAATGGACTGCCTGTGACAGCTGGGGTCGTGGCACTGCATGTCAGACCCCTCTGATACAGCAGCAAGTCCTGTCGGCACATGACCGATTCCCACGTCCACACCTCTAAGTAGCTATAATATGGGTGGATGCAAGGATGTGCATTTGGAACAGTTACTGTTATCCAAGCTAAGAGATAAGCCACAAGCACCAGGGTGAACAAAGAGCTGAGGAAGCAAGCAAAGTGTTTTCTAGGTCATCACAGGTTATTTGGTTGTGTGCATGTCCTCTACTGGTGTTTGGAAAGGCAGTTGTTCACAATCCATGAAACTTCTTTTTGAAGATGTGATACTTGTAGTGATGGTCTACTAGAGTTACCTTTCTGTTCTCAGCTCCAGGAGTGACAGACTGATACCTGGAGATTTTAAAAAATGTTGAAATAGCGGTTGATGGTGATTTATTGGTAATGCAAGAGGTGGGTGTGGAAACCGTGTATCTCTTTCCAAATTTTCTTGTTTCAGTTGTTCTAAATGTTTTTCTTTATTTAGAGACAGTAAACTGGGAGAAGGCATCAGAGACCATACATGATTTAAAGGAAAGAAGAAACTCATAGTCTAGCTGTTAATATCAAAATGCCTTACAGAATTTATCTAGGATGAAACTAATGGCATCTGAGCAGTTGTAAAACAAACACAATAAGGTATGTGTGTGTGGTTTCTTGAGCAAACCCCCAACATTCTGTAGCAGGATTATCCATTTCTATCAAATTCTCCTTGACGGTGAACACATCTAATGGAGCCCTTAGGCCTCTGTTATTGCTCAATTTCACTGAAATAAGATCTGAAAAAAGATCATAGAAATACTGTTATGTTTTGGGAAATTGGGCTCTCAAATGCTAGGAAAGATAAAGCATTTTCTTTGCAGAGGTTGGCAGAGTGACCTACCTGCGTACAGCCTTCCTCAGGACAGAGGTGACAGCGGATCAGAAAACAAATGAAAGTTTTTCTTCCTGCCTGGAGCAGGCTGAGCCTGTCGGCTGGAGCCGCTGGAGGAGCGCTGGGGGCAGTGGGTTATCCAGCCCCATTCACAGCTACAACTGGAATGTAAATAGTCTGAGCTCCTGAAAGAAAACGTTGCCTTGAATTTAAATTCTCTGCTTCATCTTTCCAAGGCCTCAAACCTCTGGTGTATGTTTTCACCACTGCAGCTCATGGGGAAATCTATTCTGTTGTTATTCCCCTCTGTGTCTCAGCCCTCTGAGATGCTTCTCCCATCTTACCCTGCCCTCTGCCTCCCTTCCAGCCTCCACAAGCAGCCCTGGGAAGAAAAGGAGACTATCATAGAAACCATTACAAAGAGCTTACTGTGCAAACCCTCTCCAACAACATCCAATCACAAAACACAGCACTGATTCTAGAAGGCAAGAATTGCTGCATCTGTTCTGCAGAGCCCTGCCGAAGGCCAGCTTCTGACAGGAGCCATCTCCTGTTCGCTGGCACTTTTTCTGCATTGCAAGTGTTTCCTTTTCTCACTGTTGCCCAACACCTTTTCTTCCACATTTCCTACTACATACCACAAAATTATTTGTGTGTAGTCTCCATTCATTCATTTTCCTCTAGGGAAGATAATTCCCCATGGATTCTCTGGAAATCTGCAGTAGAGCTTTGCTGTCTTCAAAACACTTTCTCTTCCCTCTTTGTTTTCTTTTCTTACTTCTGCTCCTCTTAGAGCTCATTGAAAAGTTATCGATATATATAGATTCCAGCTTTTTGAATTAAGAGTATGGTACAGTTTAGTTTTTGCTTAATCCAGAATTTATGAAATCATTCATTGGACCATTTGTTTTTTGAAAACTGCTTTTGCATTGAAAGCAGACAAAGAAAAAAAAAGGGGCAGAGGAGGGGATCTGAAGGGCTTCCAAGCGAATAAATTCTCTTGTAGCTGTAGGTGTCAACTGGGACATTAACTGGTCCTTGCAGAGGGTTTGCTGTACTGCTAAATCCAATGACAAGACTCAGGACTGTGTCTGAGGCTGTAAGAGGAGGGATTTGTGGTGGGCAGGGGAGCAGGTAAGAGTGGTGGGCAGCAGTTAAGAGGAGACAGCTGAGACTTCTCCTGTGTTTCTCACAATGATGTTGACCTTGGCTTTGAAATGCTTTATTCGTCTGCTCAGCTTGCATTTCATTTCATTTACTTTGAATCCTCTGGTATAATTTGTTTTATCTGGATTTTTTTTTAAGACATTGTGCAGGGTCAGGTAAACTCAGTGAAAATTAAACAACATAGAATTTTGTTGTTCTTTAAATAGTAAATAGGAATTGTGTTTGTTTTGGCAACAAGAAGGGAAGGTCTTAACTGGGCATACTTGGCCAAGAAGTCATAAAGAAGCACGTTTGTACACATAGGAATGATACATTTTCTGTTTCTCCTCAAGGGTTTGTGAATTGAATTGGAATATGCTGTAGCAAATCTGTCTGTTGTGCATGCCGTAGCCTGTTCAGCGCGATAGAATGGCTGGAGGAAGGAGTGGGCATCGGGGTGCCTAGCTTTTTTCCTAATCCCCACTGATTAAACTCCAGATGTCAAATAGCAGGTGTTACCTTTAACTTACTCATTATAAAGTTCAAGTTCAATTATTCTAATGCTTGCTCTTCTTTAGCTGCAGTAATGCTCAGTTTGGTGTGTTGACGTAGTTTAGCTTTTTAGCTTCGTGCAGCTAGAGATGCGTAGCTGTAGGGAGAAAACTGAAATAGCGTTGTAAGAAGGAGTTGGGTTGTTTATGCAGCTAATGGCCTGTTTTAGTCTTGCTGGTCTATTACAGAAAAACATCAGCACAATAAAGTTCTTGCAAATAAAATAGATACCTTTGTAATGTCTGGATATTTAGAGCTTCCCATGGGTATTTATATCCCTGAGAGGGGACTGGCCTTCAGTGGTCAGATGGAAATTACAGAAAACTGCAATGGAGAGGAAAAAAGAGAAAGCAGTTTTTCCTTGTTGTTTCAGACTGAACTTGCTGACTTGTCCTTATTTAAACATTTAGAAAGAACCCATAAAGCTGTCTTTCAATTTTAGCTAGCCCAGCACAGAGGGAAAACTCCTTTAGTAGCAGCCAAACATTTTGGTGGCACTTTAACCACTCACCAGGAAACAAACTTCTTCATCAGAACTTATTTTGAATGTGATTGTATTGTGTTTATGTATTGTATTTCCAGGCTGGAAAAAAACTCAAACAAGTCTGGAATTTAGTTATGAAGGACATAACTGAAACCATGTGCTTGGGGCCAGCTAAGAGACACCCAAGTGGCAGCTTCTATCCTTATCCATATCGGGTATATTCTACCTTCTGGTGAGAGGGGTGAGCAGCACCTTGTTAAAGAATAAAGCTCTATTTTGGGACCAAAATTTGCCACTACATCTAGCTTTTAACACCTCCACACAACCCTGACAAATGAAGTTGTGTAGAAATGGATCACTACTTAATGTCCTGCCTCATGGTTGACTGCTGTTTACATCCAGATGGGTGAGCGCCCTGCTCCCCTCTGATGGTGCTGGCTTCCTCCAACCTGTCTCAACTGAGAGGGCAAAGCACAGAGCCAAGTTTTGCTTCTTATTAGTTGTACCTTGGCAGCCTCCATACAGATCGTATCCTATATGAGCGTATCTGCTGTATTGTGTGTAGCTGATGTCATCCTATGGCATTTGAGGGACCCCATGGAGAGCCCAGCTGCAGGTGGGTTTGTAGAGACATGGATGTTTGATGAGATATGTCATCTTGCAAAGGCTAGCACGGTAATTTTTTTAGAAGATGTCAAAAGAGTCAGTTTTTCACCATTTTTGCTATTGCCTTTAGCAATAAATTCCACTGTATTGACTTAGCCAGGCCTGCTTGGAGTTTTGTCTATACACAGACTTGTGCCCTTTTGTTAAATCCTTAAACAACTTTCGCTAAACTGCCTTGTGGCCATGCCTGATACGCAGTGATTTACTGACGCTGGGTATGACCATGGATGGGTACGGTGCAGCTCTGTGGGATGCTTTGGGATTTTTTTCTGTGCATACTTTGGCTTAATTCACAGTTGGATGTATTAAGGAAGATTTTAATTTCCACTAAAGAGGAGGCATTCTTTCAAAGCCTTTCACTGTGTTAAAAATCCTGTAGCTTTAATGATATGTTTAGCTTCTGCTGTTAACACTAAATAATATTTTGGTTTGAGAGGACTAGTTGTTCACCTCTAACCACTGATTGCAAGCTGATGGAAAACATGCAAGCTTTGAATTCAGCCACATCTGCCGAATACTTTCAAATGATATGTGGGATTATGTAGCCCTTAAAGAAAAAAAAATTGCAGGGATCTATACAAGGGGTATTTCCTTTCTCCCCCTTGGTGAGATTTTGAAACAGAGAAATAGATCTGTTTGAAGGAATGCAGAGCCCAGCTCTATGGCTTTATGCTGTATTTAAGAGTCTGCTTAAGCCAGCTGTGTATGAATTGGCCTCTGTCTGGACATTGCGCAGCCATGCTGATGTGGCAGCAAGCCTGGGGCTTTCAGGGCCGTGTCAAAGGGCCCATATGACTATTAGCCTGAAGCAAGCTCATGGCTAGCCAGCCTCAAACACGGGCAGAAGCATGCTGCTACTTGCAAAGAGTGTTTAGATGAGCCTTCAGTGAACGCAAGCAAAGAGGCTGACCACTGCTCCCTGTGGGGTAAGAGTCACAGTGCCTCTGACTCCCTTTACTGTGCTGTACCAGCTGGGGAGAAACAAGACTCGGATAGCTGCGTTAAACACAGCTAAAGAGGTCAAAGGAAATCCTTGGGCTGTGCTTTGATTGTAACCTATTGGGATTAAAAGAGGAAAGAAAGTAGTGGATCCCAAGTTTCAGCTATCCATTAGTGAGGAAGTGTCACAGTCTCGTTTAGCTCAAGTTTTAACAGACTGTGTTTTCAGCTGTGGAAGCTGTGGGCTTGGTCTCTGGAGGAATGATTTAGATGGTGTCTTTTCAAGCAACTGGTTGTGTGGAACTGACTGCGCTGCAAAGGTGAAAACATGAACATGGCAATTACCAAATATCAGGCCCTGCTGTAAAGACACTGTAAAGACACTGGG
>Ga0065711_1026897_pt1 | contig 57462 bp, 29 predicted proteins | sample Hoacrofraction12_FD_59098 | JGI IMG/M metagenome (GOLD analysis project Ga0065711, IMG submission 59098) | Hoatzin crop microbial communities from Cojedes, Venezuela - Epithelial fraction 12 v2 (version 2) | ecosystem: Host-associated > Birds > Digestive system > Esophagus > Crop | place...
TATCCAGGTCACGCTGAATGGCAGCACAGCCTTCTGGTGCATCTACCACTCCTCCCAGTTTGGTGTCATCAGCAAACTTGCTGAGGGTACATTCTAACTCTTCATCCAGGTCGTTGATGAAGAAGTTAAACAAGACTGGCTTATTCTAGATCTCAAGACTACAGGTTTATTTTTATCTTAAATATATTTTGCAAAATTAACCCCAGATTTTTTTATATAAGATTCTTACTCTGTCTTGAATTTCGTGTGGGACTAACCATTCTGCCAAGAGATGTAGCTCTGCCAGTGTGAAGTAGTGTTATGACCTCTGCATATTCATGTCCAGAAATAGAAATAGCTCAATCCTGCAAGATACTGAGCAATTCCTGGAGTACTGCTGGCTCTCAATGATTGGAAAGACTTGATGTTAGTGGAAGCTCATAATCCAAGGAGTTTACAGGAGTGCACAAGATGATTAAAAAAATTAATGAAAGAAAAGTCAAGTTAATAATCAGGAGCTCCTAGAAAAACTGTGAGAAAGTTATGTTTTTACAGACAGAGGTGTTGGAGCTTTGTAGTGGTAACAAAGTGCAGAAGTAATTTGCTAGGAGTTAATATGGAATAACATAAAACCAAAGATGGTAACCAGCAAGAAGTGGCAAAAAAAATCCCGTAAATGGGAAAATTGTTGAAAAGTACTCAGATCTTTATAAATATTTTCCTGAAACCCTTGAGAATTTTATTCTGCAATAAGTTACATGAAACACTATATCATGTGTTCAGAAAATAAAGGAGCAAAATGCCCACAGTCTTGACTTCAAAATACTAACACCTACAAGCATTCTTAGTACGTCACATTCTTACTACATTATTCTTAGTACAGAATAAACATTGGTGTAAAATAAGTGAAGTCTACCTAGACAATTAAGAGCTCTCTGCACTAGAAAGTTCCCAGAAATTTAAGCAGGACAAAGCAAAGTAAAATAAAAACCATAAAAAATTATTATGAGCATGGAGTTGACCCTGTCTACCACAGTGGTTAATGCACACATTCAATCTATCAAAACATATTGAATGAACAGGCACAAAACTGAGTATATTTTATTCCAATACTTTTCTGAAATATTATTGTTATTCAGGCACTTTAACAAATTCAGGGCCTCCAAAAAAGCGCCATAAAGGTTGGTCACCAGAATCTCCATCATCTACTGAAACATGGAACTCGCAGCTCAACCCACAGGCTCCAAACAGAATTAAAAATGGTAAGCTATACCCAAGGTAATGATAATATTTGTTTCATTGTTCAGAAAATAATGGGGGGAAAGAGGCAATACTTTAAAGATGCATGGAGATTTGTATTACAGTTTTGAAAGGTGCTTGATACCTACATGCTCACCTACATTTGGGTGATTTGTTTCCATCGATTTCTTTTTGAGGCTCTAAGCTTAGCTTTCATTAGGGTCCAGTCGTCAAGTCATTATTAATAAATCCCAACAAGTGCCTGTGTCTTTAGACACGAGAACACTTTTGTGATATTAAAATTCGTGTCATAACTCTGGTTAAGGTACCATCCATTCTTTCAATTATTTGTTGCAGTGTTCTTGGCACTTGGATTTTATAGTCTAGATACAGACTAGGGTGACATGCAGTGAAATGAACCCGCTTTTCCCAAAATGTTTTCTTTTAATGTGCTCGTTTAAATTGAAATTACCATAAAGATGTTACGATTGAGCAAAAGTTTAATCTTATTTTTTCTTTCTTGCTATAGCAAGAAAACCTGTTTAGAAGCAGTGGAACTAAAAATATCGTACAGGACACACAAATCATAACTGTTTGTGCGTCATTATCACATAAGTCTCTGTGTTCTTGCATGCATACTTGGAACTGTTTATTTATAAACATTTAAAAATCTTGAGATGTATGCATGATGTTCAAGGTTGCAACAATTAGTCCTCCAGAAAAGTTAGTATAATAGTATGGGTTGTAGTAACAGCTCATGAAATATGTGATGTAACCATAAAAAGCATTTAATACTCATACCAAATGTGGGTATGCGATGATTTTGAATAACTTTTCTTTGAGGACATCATTATTAGACCTGACTCCAGTAACAATATGTCTAAAATCCTAGATGGAGGAAGTCTATCATCTTTACCACATTCTGCTTTGGTGGGGCCAGCCTCATCTCCAATGGTGGGCTCAGGAGAACCGGTCTCAGTTCCTGACAACTTGCTGAAAATCTGTAAAGCAAAGCCAGTTATATTTAAAGGTAAAAACCCCAAACCCCCGAAAGACCTTACATCTTTTTGATAAGAGATGTGAAGATACGTCCTACTGCTAAACACTGCTAAAGCGGTTAGTTTTAAAAGGTTTACTATTAAAACTGTTTAATGCATACATGGGAAATTATGAAATTAATGTGATGTGTACAAACATTATTTATTTTGTAGGTCATGGAAACTTCCCATATCTTTGTGGGAACATTAACGATGTGATAGTGAGTCCTTTGTTGTACACCTGCTACAGAAATTCTCAGTCTTTATCTAGAGCGTATGAACAATACGGCGCCTCCACAATACAGCCTATTTCAGAGGAAATGCAGCTCTTACTGACTGTCTACTACCTTGTTCAGCTAGGTAAGATTATTTTATATCCAGATGGACTGCAATGAATGTATTACATGCTGGCAAATGAGAAAGGGAATATTAGGGCAGGACAATATTAAATATCCGTCTTAGGACATGTCATATTAGACAATTTCGTTCATGGTAATGAAATAAAACTAAATAATTAGTTCTTGAAGACCAGACGGATTGAAATATAATGATACAAAGTTCATCTTCTCCTATAATCTGGGACCTCAGCAACTAAAAATAAAGGAAGGAAAAGAGCTGTAGTTCACTGCTCTTGAGTACAGTCTGTGGTTTAGAAGTAGTATTATGCTGAGACAGGCAGTGCTTAACCTCTAAATATTTCTAATTACCGATACTCAGGTTCCAGTTAGGGCAGCTTTACTTCAGTATCACAAAGGCACTTCAAAATGAAAAATTCGGTTCACATCTGCTAAAGCAAATAGGCTCATGCGTGCATAAATCTACAACATGATCATCTCTAAAAAAGTACATGTTTTGAAAACAGAACTGTTTTAAACTCAATAGTTCTGTTTAATTGCTTCCTAATACTTTCCTCTTAATTTTTTTTAGCCTCGGACCAGATCCCTTTGATTGAGGATTTGGAACAAATATTCATGCGTTCGTGGCGGGAATCACACCTGTCTGAAATCCGTCAGTACCAACAGGCTATTCCACAGACCTTCCCACAGGTGCCCAGCCAGATCACACCGGTGACTTCAGCCCAGCTTCCCTGGCTGGCGGGCCTCGCAGCCAGCTCCTGTAATGACAGCGTCCATATCATTGAGTGCAGCTACTCTCTTGCTGAAGGGCTGTCAGAAATGTTTAAGCTGCTCATTGAAGGAAAATTAATAAAGACAAACTATGTGGTGATCATATGTGCCAGTAGAAATCGAGCCATTGATTCCTGCATTGTGATAACAGGTGAGACTCCAAGGGTGTATCTTCAGGCAAAACAGCGTCATTCGATGCTATGAGGGGTTCGGTTGGAGTTTCAATAAGCTGCCTCAGTAAGCAGAGCTTTGACCAGCAAGTAAAAGCTTTTGGTGAAACTAAGTTAATGCTGCACAGTTGGGTCTCTCCCCAGCAAATCACATTCTGCCTGCCTGACCCGTTTTCTCACCAAGGCAGCCCAGCCAACACCACTACAAACAAATAATGGTGAGTTACAGCACACGCAGCGCATAAAGCTCTCCTGCTCTGTGTGACTGGGATGTTACCGCGAGCAGAGGACCGAACATTTTCTTAGCTTCTACAGATGGTCTTTCAGTGTCATTCCCTTCAACAACCTGTTGAGGGCTATGCTGGTAATTAAATAAATTATTTGGGTAGCCATTCAAAGATTCATCATGAGTGTAAGATAATTGAAAATTTCTTTGACTAATTATATGCTCTTTTTATATACTGTATCAATAAATATTTCCTAAAAAGAATTTATATTCTATATCCAAAATAATTACAAAACATGTATCTATCTTACAGGTATCTGGTGCACACATGTATAGGAGAGAGAAAAGACACATCTCTGCCATTTTTGCATGTGTAGTATTCGTTTAGCTGGGTAGTATTTTTATTATGACTTAGAACATTTTTACTTCAGTTTGAAGTGCTTTCAAAATTACTTTTTTGTCTTTTAGGGAAGTATCAGGCGAGAGTTCTGTCTGAGAGCATGCTCAATCCTTCAGACTACCAAAAAGAAGTTAACTATCAGCTGGTCACAGGGAAAGTGGAAATTCTGGGGTCCTTCTTTAGCACGCTCTGCCCAGGTACCTAACAGGTTATAATGAGGCATGTTTCCAAATCCCTGAAACTTTTAAGTCAGAGAAAATAGCCGTGCTCATTACCTTTGCAGAAGCAAGACGTTATTAGAAATATGTAAAAAATGCAGGACAAAGATGTGAACGTACATTGGAATTGGAATTCCTCCTAAAAGTGTCAGTTTCTAAAATCCCTCAGTTTCATAAAATATGCCAGGAAATAGCTGAGCATATTATTTTTAGCTGTGCAAATCCATCCATATACTATGCTGGTCCATATCCACATGAATGTATAAATTCTTTTGCCCTAAGCACAGAATTCAGTTAGACCATGATGGAACAGAGTTATTTTGTTTAAGGAAGGATTTGTCCTTTCAACTAGCCATGCTGTGAATTTGATCACGATGCATGGGAAAGAGAGGAAAATTGCAGAGAGCCAGGGTTACTGGATCATTTTTTAACTGAGAATACTGAGGATTACTACAGGCAGGATTATCTGGGGATAGATCCAGCCACATGGACAGTTAAACCGTCTCACAGAACTAGAGTAAATGTAGCACATTTGTCAGTGTTAATGGAATGTCACAGTCCCCTCTGCTATTCATGTCATGTTGGTAAATCTGTACTTAGATCACAAGAACCCTTCTAGATGTGTCATGGTATTTGGAGTGGTCACTTAAGAGAAACTTGTTTTCCTTGAACCATCACGTAGTTATGTTAGCGTTTCTGCTCTTAGTATCTTCAAAGTATGGGTCTCAAAATCACTTTTGCTGTTGTTATTGTTTGAGCAGAACAAGTAAATGAACATCCTAAAAATAGCTGCCATCTGTATCCACTGGATTGCACTTCATGGGGCAGAGGCCTTTCTGAGCTCAGTGCAGGCATGTTCAAACATCTTTTCAACTGCTGAGAAAATACTCAATACTCAGGACAGGCATACTGTATTCTCTGCATAGCTTTCATCTGTAAGCAGGGTCCCTGCTGAATAGAATAGGGTAAATTTGCAGATATGCATAGTTCAATAAAACATACCTTGCTTGCTTCAGCATTGTGTGTAGCTACAAAACACCTATTTCTCTTTCAGCTTTACACACAATTATTTTTCTTACAGTCTCTCAAAAATGTTAATGTTAAAATATTTATCAGATTTTCCAAAGCTTCCTGTAATCCTTGTTAGTGAACAGTATAGCTCCGTGGTCTGAACATAAACTAAGCCAGTTTCATGTCCTTCTTGTTGCTGATTTGCATCAGGGCCTTGAGGCTAGTTTTCTACCATCCTCCAGAAACATCCCAGCCAGTGGTCTGCAGAGTTGGTCTGTCATTCCCTGACCTGATTTGCATTTCATTAGTGATATCCTGTAAAAACAGATGCAATAGAAAAGAACAAGAGGGTTGCTGTATAAAACCGCTGATAAGCCAAGGGTGGGATAACTAGCTAGCATATATAAAGCTCTTTTAGGTCTACAAAACAAAATCAGTATGAAATGCAGCTCTTATTAATGTGGATGTTTATTCCACTATCCCTTTGATTTGACAGAGGGTGACATTGATCTTTTGCTGGAGAAATTTTACCAGGAAAACCAAGGGCACATCTCTTCATCACTTTCTGCTTCAGTGAATAAACCAGCAGCACTGAATGGAACAGGAGCAGCTGTGTGTACAAGTGAGTAAGGGGGATTGTCTAAAGAGATACTTCAGATTAAGTCTCTAGATGCGCAGTTAGATCCATCTGCACAGAGTCCTGGGTGCTTGAAGGCAAAGGTCCTGAGGCAAAGAGCAACTTATGTCTTGGGATATTCAGATTTACGCCGATGGATGCTCTGCTTCTTTCCACTGGATATTATAGTCTCTGAAGCTCTCAGTCTTACTTCTGTGGTAGCAGAATGCTATGGCACAAGTTCAGTTTCAGCTCTCAGACATTTAAGAGACTTACAGGACCAAAATGCCCAAATGCATAAAGATTTCTTTGCATATTCCATATAGATTTTCATAAACTGAGACACCTGTTCATAAGCAAAGTACCTTACAGAGTAGATCAATCATTCGTTGCCAGACTATCATTTTGCTTTAGATTAGACTTTAAGCATATATCTAAACAGAATTTTGCCTTTTTCCAGGTTATGAGATTGAACGACATCAGATTCGTCCATTCCAGCTAGCAGTGGCTCAGAAATTGCTGTCTCATATTTGCTCAATTGCTGACTCCAGCACTCAAAATCTTGATTTGGGCTCCTTTGAGAAAATTGATTTCTTGATTTGTGTTCCACCCTCTGAAGTGACCTATCAACAGACTTTGTTTCATCTCTGGCACTCAGGTTCTCATTAGTTAGCTTTATTTTAGATTTACAGGAAATTGTGAAATGCATTTGTACCTGGAAATACTGACATTTGTTCCATTTGTTCAGGTATTTTATTAGAACTTGGGTTAGAAAAGGAACATCTTACAAAGCAGAAGGTGGAACAGTATGTTATGAAACTAGACACAGAAGCCCAGATTAAATTCAAAGTCTTTTTACAAAACTCTATGCAGAATCCACATACACTGTTTGTCCTAATTCATGATCACGCACACTGGGATCTAATGAGGTAAGAAAACTAGAGCTTGTTTTTAGAGAAACTATTATTGTTCGCACTAGATCTCAAGATCAGCTTTCTGATTTATCCCTTTCTTCATCTTAGTTTGCATCTTTCTGATAACTCTCTTTTCCCATGCGTTGAATAAACATGTTTTCTTTTAAGGTCCTTCATGACTTACTTATTCTTATCCTGCTTATTATATTATGCCTCAGTGGAACATTTCAGCTTTCCTTGCTCACCATTCTTACTTTCTTTCAGCCACAGCTATTGTTTTTTTGGCTGGTTGTCATTTGTTCAAAGGAAAGCTTCCCATGAAAGTACACAGAGCTCATTATCCTCTGTCAGTGTCCTCCGGGCTGTAAAACATGCAAAACCCCTCCACAGTGAGTAGACAACTAGTGAGCCAACACTGCTGCTTATTTTTTTAACTGATTGGAAATTTTCCAGTACAATGTTTTTTCTATCCAGAATAACTGCTTTATAAGAATTGAAAGCTTCTGTGGATACAGAGTAATGTCAGGTAGCCTTCTCGGGGAAGCAGGGACATTTCTATCTGATGTGTACCGAGTTCCCCGTCAGCTCACTTGCATAACTCCTTGCTTCCCTCAAAGACCCCTGTTTCCTTGGCTTCTCCGCAATCTGCCTGATGAGAAGTTGGGCTGCTTTTGCTTTCTGGCTCCTGAGGCACTGGGGAGCTTGGAGAACGTGCCGAATTCCAGAAACACCAACAGATTCCAACTTTGGGAGCACAGTAGTGTTTCTGAAATCAAAAACTATGGAATCTTGCTTGTGAAAGAAATGACAAGGTCTTGTCTTTCACACTGATTAAGAGTCATAATTTTCACCAAATCTTTATTTTTGCATGTGAGGATTTCGTATTCAACTCCTCTGTATCTTAGGAACGTACATGATGTGCTAGAGCTGTCACAGCCTTTAAGGCATTTGTTCATATAACATCCCTGAGTGGTAGGGAAGTACCTGAGTTGCTGCATAACTCTGATATTTTTTCCTCTTATCTAATACAGATAGATAAGTGACAAATATTTTAAGTGACTATTCTGCATAGCAGGATTCGTGCCACCTGACTGAAGCCGGTTAAAGGAGGTGCCTAAAACAGGAGTGTGATTGCCTGGGATTGCCCACATAGTCACACCAGAGACATGGGCATCTCTGAGGGCTGGCTTAGGACGCGGGTGGACACAACCAATTTCTGGAGCTACCTGTCTCTCTCTGCCGGTAACAGAAAGAGCTTACAGTGACTAGGCTTGGAACTTAGTCACTGTAGGTAAATGCCAAAAATTACAGAGTATGAATTTGGACTGAAGTTTTACACCAGAGCAAGGAATTGGCTGTAGGTGTTGCATGATACTGGCATTTGCCCTAACAATAACTGTTCTTCACATTCATAATAGCTCTATCACAAGTAGTTTCCCTCTGTTTTTCTGTCATACTGACTTACTGCCTGTCATTTTCTATCTTGGTTTTTGTAGGTAAGAATTACATTTTCTTAAGGGCAGCACTAACAGTCTGGCCACAGTTGCTACAGGACTCTGTATCTATTGGCAACTGCCAAATCATCCTTTATCTTTTGTATTCTGGTAGCTGTAAGGGACTGGTAATGTGCTAGCTAGGGAACTTATCAGACACGCAGAATTTCAGCAGCAGTGAAATAATTTGCATTTCTTTTCCCATCCTGCTATGCAACAAAAGCAGGGTAAAGAATAGAGTCTGAAGTTCCTTGTACATGTTTAACTTTGATTTCACATCTAAGTTAAAGCTATTCCACTGACACAAATATTTACGCTTGCTGATCACTTTGGAGAGTTTTGGGTTTATTTTTTGCAGTGCTGTGCATAGCATTTATCCTCAGACAGAACTGCCTACAGGACTTGTTGATAGACTGTTGAACTGCAGGGAGGTGAAAGAGGCGCCAAATATTGTGACCCTCCAAGTGACTTCCTTCCCCTATGCACTGCAGACGCAGCATACTCATATCAGCCCTTACAATGAGATCCACTGGCCTTCTTCATACAGCAATGTAAGATGCATGCTTTGAAGTGCTTTTGTGAGCTTTTCATAAGTTATTTTACGTTTACATACTTGGAAAAACTGTGGAGGCCCCATGGTGTTTGTAAACAAGAATGAATTTTGCATGGCATCTTTTTCTTGTTCAGTCTCTGGCAAGTTCTTTTACCCTTTTTGCTTATCCTGTCATTTCTTGCTTGTTTTCTTTATTCCTTTTATATCTTCTAAAAACTGAAGTAGCTGTGCTAAAAATCTTTGAGCTACATAAATGGAAACCATCTGAAAATCTGTCTCTAGTGTATTACTGCATAAATATATGTATATACGTGAATTTTCTTCATAAGTGTGCATATTTATTCCACACATAGCTGTTCTGTCTGTGTATATATATATGTGTGGAGAAAGAGAGAGAAAAAACAAGGAAAAATTGAGTCAAACATCTGTTCTCTCAAAAAAATTAATTCTGTTTCTTTCTCTTCTTGTTTTAATATGTCTGAGTAGGTGTATGCTTATTAGAGAATGTGATTGCAAATGTATCAGATACCTATGGTTAATCACTTGTAAATTAATAATTGATAGACTTTGCCTTTATATTTTTACTATTTCATTTGCTTTAGGGTGTAGATTTATACCATGAAAACAAGAAATACTTCGGACTGTCAGAGTTCATCGAGTCCACCCTCTCTGGACATAGTATTCCACTGCTGCGATACGACAGCTCTTTTGAAGCAATGGTCATGGCTTTGGGAAAAAGGTATGGTATCCTCCTTTGTTTAACACAGGAAATTTAGGAGGTGTGTTCTAGTGACTTGAGTTACTAGATAAAAGCCTGGGTTTTCTTTTTTTTTTCTCGCTGTCCCACAAATCGGCTGTGTATTCCATCTTTTTTTGTGTATATTTCGCCTGTAGTCTAATCAGTCTAGGCTGCCTCTTACTATGAATGAGAACACTGTTTAGCCCAATTTAGGGTGTGTTCTTGCTGTGACTGCTATATTGTAATAATCTAACATTGCCTCATCATATAATTTCAAATGTGTTATTACTTTTGTCCAATGTTACCACTCACTAACCCTGGCTGATTTTGATGTATAGAATTTGTGTATACCGCACTTGGATCACAAAGGGAAGTAGACGTATCACTGTGGTTTGTACACTTAAATCAGCAATAAAAACTTCAGAGTATCATCAGAGCTTGAAAATACATCATCGATTTTCCTTTGTCCCTGTGGAGCAAGTCTAGCATCACTGCAAAAGAGCAGTTGCACATTTCTTGCATACCTGTGGCTGTGGATGAACTCTCTGGGATCTGTAAGAAGAATGAGGCAGGACAAATAAAATCTTGAGAATTCGTATTGCTAGCTGGCAGGCTGAGCACATCCACACTTAACTTCTCGGGCTTGCTACAGGATACTTTGAAGCTCTGATCACACATGAGAGTCCCTTCTCCAAGCAAGTCATAGTTCGTCTTTTTACTGTGCACCTGGGTTTCATTCCTGTGAAAATGAGATCACAGGAAGCTATTGCATACCCACATGTCTCCCCTCCATAGACAGGGGACTGAGACAGGGTGCACCTGGGCTTGGGATCTTGGAGTGCTTATTGGATGCTGCCTACTTATTCAGTCCTCTTGGAAACAAGAGTAAGTTGATTCAGGGGTTCAGTAAGAAAACAAGAGAAACCCCACACAGCTCCTCATCCTTTAAGAATAACACATAATGAGGAATACTATTCTCATTGATAAGAGAATGTAATTTTGATTGATGATATTACTGGTTGCCTTAGCATATATTCTGTGATAAATTTTGTAACAGCAGTAGAGTCTTGGTGTCTTGAAGGGATGTTATCTTACTGGACTACTTGCTTAGTAAATCTTTACTAAGAAATGGAGAGAAAACATCAGTTCTGATTGTGAAACGATGCCTTGCAAAGACTGTGCAACTGCAATTTGGTGAGATGCTGTTGTACAGTAGATATGAAGGGTTCTTCATAGAAGAAAATCCTGAGTTTACTATATTTTGAAAAAATTAGCTTTTTCACTTTAGCCTTTAATACTTCACTATTTAATTCACCATTTGTTTCAGGTTCCCCAGATTACACAGTGCAGTGATAAGGACTTTTGTCCTCATACAGCACTACTCTGCAGCTATGATGGCAGTGTGTGGTCTTTCTCAGATGAAGAATTATACTTCAGTTGAAACTCTGGAAATCACCCAAAACCTAATAAACTCTTCAAGACAATGTCCAAGTGGTCATGGCCTCATGGTAGTGTTGAGAATTCCATGTACTCCGCTGGCTGCAGTGGCATATGAACGTCTGTATAACGTAAGGGAAAGACTAGCCCTTGAAGATAACTTTGAAATAATCTTGGGAAATCCTAATTCTGGAATCACAATAGGGAAGCACTTTGTGGAGCAACTAAAGGTAACTTACAGAATAACATACAGTGGGAAGCTTCATTAGATGGGTAGGTGAGGAGACTTTACTGGTGAGAGTGGTGGTCATGAGCTGAAGTGTGGGTCTTGCTAGTAAAAATAAAAGCTATCATAAGGAGCAGGGCTTTTATCTTTTAGACGTCCTGTCTGTGACTCCTCTACTGCCCTATCTCTGGTTAATACTCAGTGGAATGTTAACTAATATGGCTAGAAGTTGACTTCCAGCAGCAACCCTTCCAAACAGTTGGACTGCTTTTTTCTATAGAGACCAGGAAATAAAAACAAACAAACAAACAAACAAACAAATAAATAAATAAAGCCAAATAAAATGTTCACAGTTTTAGCAGAATTTTCTCACAAAATGATTATAGTGCACAGAGATTTTAATCCGTGAGCAGTTGAGCGTTACATTATTTTTGTCACCAGCAGGTGGCATGAAGGCACCAAATCAGTGGTGCTAGTTACAGGGCCTAGAACACCAGGCTCTTGACAGCTCAGAGCTTCATGCTTTCTGGACTAGCTGTTTGGCTTATGGATTAATTTACATCTTTTATGTCCAGACTCTTGGGTCATCTGTTCAACAAAAGCTTCTGATGCTGTCCTGCTTTTCATAATGTTACCATCATCTGATCACCAAAGCAAAAATATATTTACTATATTTATTTATTTCTAGGGTGGTGTAATACATATACAAGACACTCTGTACTGTGTCTGATTCAATACATGTGAGATTAAGTCATCTGAGATCAGAGTCTAATGCTGATCTCATTCTGCTATAAATTAGGCATAACTTATTCTGAAAAGTCAGTATTAGTTCTGAATCACATCCTGGTTGTCTTCTCTGACATGCGTGATAGTGGTGCATGTATGAGTGTCAGAGGCTGAGGAGTTGTACTGTTGGTCCCACTGTGTACTCCTTATCTGTGGAACAGCCTTGCAACAAGAAGGGCAGACTGGTGTGAGTAAAGCATTATAACCTGATGCTAAATGGTCAAACAACAGATGTAATTATCAAACTTCTCATGAAGTTTTCAGGAAAACTGATATCTTTGCGGGAGAGCAGGAGACTTCAGAGGGTAGCAAGTGAGGACTGTGGCATGTGTGTTGGACACTTCCAGCTTTGCCTTGTTCCTCAAAGGTGACAAAGCCTCATTCCTAGCTCATTTTCTCACTTGGACTCAGACATCCATACATTATCTGCCACAAGAAGCAACCCTCTGTACTCTTCTCTCCCCCCAAAGCTCCTACTCAGCTTTTCCGTCCATTGTACCATAACCACGCTGCCCGTCTATGCCCTGGCCTCAGTGCTACGCTGAGGAGAAGTTGGGAGACTTTTCAGACTGGAACATATTGTCTCAATCTCCTCAGACGTACAGCATGCATATTGCTACCTGTAATGCTCTAGAAATTGTGCAATCTACCTACGTTGATATTGGCTCTGCTCTGTGGCTTCCCGTGGTGGAACAACCATCCACTGTACTAATTGATTCATATAATGGATGATAACAATATGTATTTCTGCATTTTTATTTGTGCCATATAGATATGTCCAACAGTGTTTCCTACCTAATACAGGTCTGGCAGAAAATTGAAGATGTAGATTGGAGGCCACAGACCTATTTGGAATTGGAAGGTTTGCCTTGTATATTGATATTTAGTGGTATGGATCCACAAGGGGAGTCTTTGCCACGGTAAGAAGATCCAGTATTTTCTCAGTGGCAGTTTTTCATCCATTGCCTACCAAATGGCTAAAGATTAACTGTATAATTACAACTGTATAATTACTTATGGGAGAAGAAAAGAGATTTTAGTGTCAAGATGTTTCTTTTCCATTTTTTGGCAGGTTTTATATCATGAATACAAAAACTGTATCAGTAATCATAACTTTGTAGCAAGATATAAGTAGCTCAGAAAATACTGTGAGAGTTGTCCCAATTTAGAGGAGAGAATAAGGGTATGTAAAAAAAAAAAGCATAGCTACTTTAGATACCTTAGGGTAGCTGAGACATCTGCATGATGCTGGCGTAGGTGCTGCAGGATGTGTGGAGAGATCAGTGCCTTCTGGAACGGCAGCTGGAAGCCAGGCAGGATGCCCTGGGGCACTAAAAGCTTTTGTATGTTCAACTGAATCCCATTCTGTGTGTTAGGCTTAGAACCCAAATGATTATTCTTTTCTTTTCTTTATGCTGATGCTATCGTTCAGTGCACTAGATTAAGTTGCATAATGGATTAAGAAAAAGAAAAGTGTATGCATCACAGTGTTCAACTTTTAAGAACAAAAGATATACTGTGTTCTGTGTCATCCAGTTTAAGCAGATGAATAAAAAATTCCCCTTTGGCTGTGTTTGTAAAAGAAAAAAGGAAGTAAACGACAGCAAATTTTCATTCTAGCCCCTCTTGTTTCTCTCCAGATCGCTGAGATACTGTGACCTACGTTTAATAAATTCCTCTTCCTTGGTAAGGACAACCTTGGAGCAAGAACTTGGTTTGGCAGCATACTTTGTGAGCTCAGAAATTCACACAGAGAAAGCAGTTGTGAATGATGTGTTAGAAAGTGACCCAGAGAAACTAAGCAGCACTGATAATGAAGATGAAGAACTAGCGACGGAAGGTATTATTAGTAGTGATAATAAAAGAAACTGTAAAATCATTGAATTGTATTAGAAAAAGCAGGATTGTGTAGATACCTACTTGGTCAGGGTTTCTGGAGTTAGCCCTACTGAGTGAGCTCTGCTCCTCAATTTTGCTCCATCTCGTTGAGCCTGTGTTCTCTCACCCTTCCTGCCTGGGGACTGCTGCTGCTGCAGCATTTTAATCTCTTGCAGTCCTGCTGCTGCATCTATTCTCTCTCTCGTTTTTTTGGCTCCCTTCTCTGCCCACTCTCCCTCCATCCTTTGCCCGTATGTTCTGGCAGCCGAAAAGCAGAGCTCCAGTGGGTGCATCTAGTGAGCGCTGTGCTGGGTGGCCCTGCCCACAGCAGGGCAGCATGTGCTTTGCCATCTGGCAAGAAGTGACCCGATCTCCTCCCTGACAGCAGGGGCAGCTCCACCTAAACTGTCCCTGGCTGATGCTACCAAACCTGTGCTTGCATACTGGCGAGGATGAAGAGTCCTCCCAAGGAAACTGTATATTGTGTAGCTGAGTAGTCTCAAGTTTGTAAGGTATCAAATAGCGTGGCTAGAAAATATATCTGAACATAGAAACTTCTGAGTGCACCTTGAAAATGTCCATGAATTCAAACTGACAGTGTAGATTTGGTGAGTTTATGGTTTCTTAAGAGAGTAATTAAGAACATATAGATGTGTAAACAAACAATAATTTACGCAGGAACTGTTGAGGGGTTTTTTGATGGGTGTTATCAGTTATCATTAAGTTCTTCAGATTTTTCTTTACAGTCTATTATGCCTTGTAACTGTGGAAAACAAGGCATTTTTATGCCCATAGGTTATTTAAATCTCAAACTGCTTGCCTTCATTTCCTTTTCTATACTATGAGAGGGAAGAGAGCTGGTTGCTGTTCACCTATGAAGTTCTTATTCATAATAAGGATAGCAGAACAAGCAGAATAAAAATATTTACTTTCATAAAATATGAACCTTTCATAGCGAATGAAATACCTGAGGTCATAACAGATTGTCTGCAATAGAGGCCTGCTTTAGATGTGATGAATACTTCTGCCCATTTAGCTGAAGGACACTGAGATTGCATGTGATCTGAGCCAAATGGGCACCTGAGTTGTCAGGTGTTTAAGTTGTAAGGCTGCTTTCCTAGTCCAGGAAGTAAGGTATGCTTCTCCAGAGTCCAATTCAGAACACCTGAGATAAAATTACAGTCTGAGTTGGCAGTGTTTATGTTTCTGTTTATCATGGTAAAACTGTACAGAAACAAACTTTTGAAGTTAGAAGCCTAAGCTAGCTAGCTCAAGTGAATATCCTTGGCTGCCGCCCAAATAAGGGTTTTCATCACCAAAAGCTGAGATATAATCTGGCCGCAGAGCTGTAATGCGTGGGGTAGGAGGTAATTTCATAACCTACTGACAAAATAGAGCTTGTAGCTGGTTGGTTTCCCTGATACTCGATTAGTGAGGAAAGTAAGACATGGGTAGGAGGAGAAAACATGGTTTAGACATGCCTAGAAATTACCAGCTCCTGGCTGCAGCATTGATCTTGTGAAGCTATTGCAGCTCAGCGTAGTTAGGTTAGACCATAGGCTGGTCCAATGTTGCATGGCAGGAACAGATACTCTCCACACTGACAGTGTCAGAATGAGGACAGAACCCACGCAAACTATTGTGTGCTTTTCCCTACTTTGACAATGTGGCTGTGCCTTCTTACAGGCTTACTTAAATTACGTTTTGTTTTTGTGTTCCCCTACTACCGTTCATGAAACAGGTTCTACTTCAGAAAAAAGAAGTCCTATGAAAAGAGAAAGATCCCGTTCCCATGACTCTGCATCTTCGTCTGTCTCTTCAAAAGCTTCCAGTAAGCTCTTAAGATCAATCCTTATTAAGTTACATTTAGGACGAGAGACCTTTTTTTCATCTTATTAGAGAAATAATTAAAGGGATAAGTCACTAAGGTTTTGGTAAGGCCAGATGGCCTTGGGGGTCACTAAAGATGGCCAACGAGATTGCTGAAAATAATTTTAAAAAGAAGAAAAGAACCAGACCTGAGAAATACAAGAAATAAGATCTTTTCTTGCTTAAAAAATAATCATAGGATGCGGGGCTTAGCCAGGCACTTCTTGAATATATATGTTATATGAGGTATGAATCCTCAATTAGTACTGTGATGGCTGAGGGTGTTCACTGAAGCTATGACAATTTATGAGAAAGAAAACATGCTTCACATGTTTTAAAAATCTTTTCAATATCTGTAGGAGAAAAAGCATGCTTGGTCTCACTGGAATTTTTACCTTTTCGTTTTTGCTCCGGAATGTTCACTCATTAATTTTGCACTGTTTGAAAGCTCTGTTGGAGGTGGATAATTTTGTAAACCTTTGGTTCCTTTTTAATCTGCAAACTGATGTAGAAAGCATGAGGCAGTGTTGAGAACTACTACAGCTCTTTTGTCTGATAAATTTCTTTGCATGCTTTTTATGCAGATTATATTAAATGGAGACCTGAATAAAATTAGGGAGTACAAATTGTACCACAACTTCCTAGAAGTCACAATCTCATGCAGCTTTTTAAAAACATATTGTCTTTTTCAGTAACAGTAACATTTTTTTGTTCTAATTGTAGTTTTCAACATGGTGACATGCATATTTGCCCACGATTTCTTTTCTACAGGCACAGTGGTGGCTGGAAAAGGAAAAAAAACTTGAAAACATTTGGATAAGCTTCATGAACACTTCAATTTTCAAAATACTTTTTTCTTCTTTAAAGTTGGGCTCTTCATAATTTCCACAGTGTCCATGTGGCTGCTTGTGGCTTTGTGGCCTCAATTTGCCTGTGGTTAAAGAAATCTTTTTTCCTTTCTTTTTTTTCTGTGCTCTTGGATACTGATATTTTGAGGGATATCACTGTGGTTTTACTTGAAACCATTCATACTGACGGTGATATTTTTGTATTTGTTGCTAATGTCCGTTACTGGCTACTTTAGATTAATATACAGCTAGAGTATATCTTACTATTTCTTGACACCAGGAGAAACTACAGACTTTCATTAGTTCAAAATGTGGGGTTTTTTTGAGAACCAAGACTGCTGTTTTCACCGTGAGAGGAAAATTGGTTTTATCTATGTTCAGCTTCAGACGGCTCTCCCTACTACCGTGCGGAGACTGATTCCTCAACCAATTCTCAGTCTCCTCTGAAGACCATGAAGTATTTACATTTCCTCTCTGGAATTCACTAAGCATTAAAGATGCTCAGAACCACTTAAAACTAGGCCTTAAACTTTCAAGAAATCTCAGTAGTTAGAATACAAGAGGTAAAAATATACCACTTTCAGAAAATCAGCTATTAGCTGTGGGGTATATCTACATGACATATTCTAGGCCAACTTCTGTGAGTTCAGTATGTGTGCTGAGCTGACCAAAAGCTGTCTGAGTGCATTAATGCATTATGTAGTGCCAGAGACTTGAGAGCCAGGTTTTATTAGATCAGATGAAGTGCTGCAGTGATGCAGACACACAAGTGTTGGATCAGATTGGACTCAGAGGACTATTTATGGATGTCAGTCTGCATGGACAGTTCAGTAGTCTGATAGGGTAACAGCATGTGAATACTTATTTTCTTACACTCTTTTAAAAGATGGTTTCAGTAATTTTGTATTTGTCTTGAGTGATGAAAGTATCTGATGAACACTGTAAGCAAGGAATGTATGAGGGAAATAGAGGACAGGACAGTCACTGACATGCTGGAGACATTCAAGGTCAGGTTGGACGGGGCTCTGAGCCACCTGGTCAAGTTGGAAATGTCCTTACTCATTGCAGGGGGGTTAAAGGTCCTTTCCAACCCAAACTATTCCGTGATTCTATTATATTTCTTATGCACTTCAGTATTTTAAAAGCCACTTTCTGTGTTGAGATGAATAATCCAAACTAGTCCCATTATGACTTCCTGTATGAGAAAGGTGAAAGCAACAACAGGAATGGGATTGCAATGTTTGATGGTTATGCTATCATCTAAATTATATATTTTTTGTTTAACTATGGTATTGACTAGCAGAGATAGTCACGCTCTGTTGCAATACAAATTTTCTTTTAGTCACAGCATTCTGCGGCGAGACATCTCCTCCTTTAACAGCAGCAGGGGATACAGCAAAATCCCCCCACCAAGGCCTTAGCAACAGCACAGAAGAAGCTACAAATAACTATGAAAGGCAGAAGCAGAAAATGGACAAGGGGGCACAAACAACCATCAGCAAACACTTGCCACCAGTAACTGAACAGCTGGATACAAAACAAAACATAAAAAGTGCCCAAATTTCCGTCACCTCGTCATCCTCCTCACCTTTCTCCTCCACTTCTGCCTCCTCTGCACCTACTCACAGCTCCTTCATCCTGCAGACCTCTCAATGCTCCATGACCAAAGCGTCAAAACAGCCTCCCATAGTTTTCCTGCCCAAACTGGTTTATGACATTATTACTTCTACGGACAGCAGTGGACTTCCCAAATCATCTTCCCTCTTGCCTTATCATTCTGTTATGTGGGCAAGTTCTTTTCGTCCTCTCATGAGTAAGATGATGACTTGCACGGAGCAGTCTCTATACTACCGCCAATGGACGGTTCCCAAGCCAATCCATATGGACTACAACAATAGAATTGAGGGCAGAATGGACACCTTTCACCCAAGGAGGCTGCTGCTGAGTGGGCCACCACAGGTGTGTAATAAGACAAGGTATTATCATAGATTTATTTTGATTAATTTTGTCATAATCTCAGAAAAAGTAGATTATTTAGTATTACTCATACTTGAAGTGTTTTTTTTTGGTGGAGAGTAAATTGCTTATGTTTTATTCCCTAATCCCTTCTAATAAAATAATATTCCTTTCTTTACTTTAGCCTGAATTCACAGAGAATGAAGCTGCAGCAATGTTAATTTTCTGTCAGTCTCTCTCCATTAAGATGTTTTAAAAGATAGTTTGTTCGAGAGATGGATTTCATGTATAATTTCAGCTTGTTAAAGTTGAATATGCATTTACATTTTAAATAAAGATCAAAGATCTTCACAAACCCACTTTCTTATGATCAATCTGAAGACAGCTGGGAGTTTGTAATTATTTCCTCTGTTTCCTCCACGCAGCAGACAGAAATAGAAGCTGTTTTAAATAATACATGCAAGAAGGCCAGTTCAACATTAGCAGAGCCTTATTTACAAGATGAGAAGCTGACCCAAGAGTTAAATTACTTTGAAAAGATATATGGAAATGGGTATAATCCTGAGAAGTTCCTTCTCTTCTAAATTCTCTAAGAATGTTTAGCACTTATCTCTGAGCAAGGTATCTCCTAGTTCAATGCACGTTACATGCTAAAAGTAATACTGTGCTTCTCATGTTCTGCTGAAGTATGAAGCAACGAGACAGGAAGAGACACCACTCCTACCGAGAGCATATATACATCCTGTGAACCTCAGGAGTCAAAAAGGGTAAATCCAAACCAAGACAAAAACCTATGTTTCCAGTTACTGTAACATCAACGGAAAGAATTAGTCTAAATATAGTTACTGATTTAACTTGCCACATGAGCCACTCTTCTATGCCCATCCATTGCAGTAGGAAACTACATATTGCTATTTGTTAAATGATTGTATTCCATTGTATACCCACATTTCTGATGCAGTAGAGTAGAAAGAGCATAAATGGGCTTTTCATATTGTGACTTCCCGCAAATGTTACTGTAATTCATAAAGGATTCCAGAAAATACTTTGGTGAGCAGTTTTTCACTGTCCATTCATTTGATCTAAATTGTCCATGTTAGTCAAAGCTTGAGGTATTATGTGATCAATAAACTGTATTTTATACTCAGCTGCAGCGTAAAACCAAATATATTCTGGAAGAGACATTCATTTCCATCTCAAAGAAAAACACAGGCCGTGAGAATTTTTGTTAGAATTCTATATGCATACACATCAAACCCTACAAAGATACTATTCCCAAAGCTACCCTAAATATCCAGATTAGCCGATAAGTAAATCTGTCTTCGGTATTCGTTTGGTTATGAGTCACAAATGTAAATCTGTGATTTTTCAGAAGAGTCTTTCAGAGGCTTCTGAGAGCATATCACACACCTGTAAGCAGGTTTTGATGCTTCCCACAGTTGGTACTTGCAATTTAACTACTTATAATTAAACAGACAGCTTATTTTTTCATTGGCTCCGTTCCAGGATATGGTGTTCAGCACTTTTCACTATTGAAGCTTTTTTTTTTTTATATATTGAGTAGGACTTCTGTTGACTCTCTCTACAGCAGTGAAATTCCAGCCTTGATACCACTTCTTTTACTTGAAATTCCATCTCTTCTTCAGCTGTTTCCACAATGCAGGTTATTTCCTAGTCTTGCATTGTGTCATACAGTTGAATCAGTTCCTAAAGGACGTTCTTCACATGTTTATTCACTTTATATTCCTCAGTTCTTTCTGAAGAATATACCTGTTTCACACAGAACAAATTCACACGCATCAAATTAGAGGTGTCAAGTCTTCTTCCTAAGTATCAAAACTTAGTGGTACTCATGTTCATTTCAGTATGAGGAAAACGACAGTTACTATTTTAACCTCCCAAAGTACTAAAAACTCCTGTAAACCAAACAAAGAGCTGTAAAAGTACATTGATATTTATTGATTTCACTGTTTCATTTAGGGAATAGTTACGATAAAATATACAAAAATTAGAATTACACTTCTGTTTTTGGGAAGAAATGATTTTGCTTCCTGAGATAGGTTTTACTCACATGTGTGTTTGAGAATATTAACATTTTACATGGACTTAACGCTTAATGTATGAAGAGCTATAGGCAGAAATAAAAAGAATTATTAGACAGCACCTATCTGAGTGTTAGTAACATCTCAGCCAAGGTATAAGACTGCCAGAGTACTATCTTTTTAAAAAACAGGAAGTAGTTGTTTTTTTTTTATCAGGCAGCAATTACTTTACTCAAATTCGAATCAGGAGGCAGTTTGTTGGTTAAAATGAAAAACAATAAATCAATACAGGAAGAAAACTAGGCACATTAGTGAACCAAAATTATAATTCTCACAATCAGGGTAATTAGTAACAAAGTATAGTCACCCTTCTCTCACAGAGACATTTTACCCTCTGTACTGGTCAAAATGTATTGCTGGAAGACTTGATGCATTTTTACAAGGACAATTCTGTACTTGAGAAGGCAATGCATGCATTATTTTTACAAAAGGCTCTAGATCTATATATTTATCTGTAAGTTAGTTCACATCATCAAAGATAAGCCATTCGTTAGTGAGTATGAATAAATACACACCACCATAAACAACATGTATCATTGTCTGTGTCTAGAAATCTAGACTCTAGTGCACTCAAGAAAATTCTTACAAGGAAGCCTAAATTCACTAAAATATTTTTCTTGGAAACATTCACCTTAAAATTCCCCAAACTGCAAATCAACATTTTTTGTACCTTTGTTTTGTAACTGGATATTATAACTTAGAACTAGCATTTTCCTTCAGCATGGAAGCTGCTCGTGAGCACAGCTCAGTCCGGTGGCACCACATCCAAGGAATGAAACGAGTATGCCTTAAGACACTTTCTATGGAAGAAAACTGCTGCCCATATTATATGGTTTTTCTCTACTCCTATTAAAATCATTTTACAATAAGTTGAAATGCCGTTCAGCTTATGTAAGAAAATTATTAGGGAAATATTTGATATATCTGTTGTTAGCTGTGTTTTAGAAGAATGTAGCAAATGGAAACAAGGACAAGAGCCCCCACCATTTGACCAACTGTCTGTGGACTATCAGCATGTTTTCTAGAATCACCATTGGTTCACAGACCACAGATTGAAAACCACTGCTGTGGCATATAAAGAACTATCTCAATTGGAAATTAAAATAGAAAAGCCTTATGCAATTATTTCCCTTTTTGCCATATTTCTCCAAATGTGAAGACTGAAATCAGATTATACTGTATAGCAACATATGAGAATAATAAAGTATTTCTAGTGATCCTGGTGTCCAGTGTCTGGAACAAGTTAAAAAAGGGCAACTTATTGCTGTTAGACCTACTGTGACAGCACTTTTGGACGTCACTTCCATGAATAAGCGTGGAGGCAAGCATGTAAAGTCTCTGACTTAAATATCTCTCAGATTCTTAATCAGACTATTTTCAGCTTATCCTTGGTCTCTATGGCAAGTACAGTTCAATGGTCAAAATCTTTGGAGAGCTTTCGACTCCTCTTAGGTAGTGTATGCCTTTGACACAAAAACTAGAGCTTCATATCTCTTGAATTTTCTGCAGGAATATTTTGAATTCGTATTCCTTCCTCTTGCTCAGCTACAGCTACACTCTTTGTGAATGAAGAGCTGCAGGGTAAACCTATTCTGAGTTATTTATGGGCCAAATCATCCTTTGCACGAAGGATGAAAAAAGAAACTAAAATGCTGAATCTTTACAGGCCTCAGATTCCTTCATTATCATAAGTTTTCACATGATTTGAGATTTTTACTTCTTAGTCTTCTGGGATTTTCTTCTTCCAAGTCTGATTCATCAGACTTCTGTTTTCCCAATTCAAGTAGATATAGAATCAAATTGGAGTAATACTTCCATTATTCGGGGATGTTGGCCCCAAAGTGCCTTCTCTGTTACAGCACTGGGCAGTGCCCCATGTCTGAGAAACCTCTCTCTGGGAAGCAGAGCTGCCTGTGGTAGCAGCAGCTCTCATGTACGTTTTGTTTCAGGAATCACAAAATTCAGCCCAGTTCTAGGTTCCTTCATCCTTTTATTCCGTTTGCAGCTTTTGCGTGCAGAGCAAAGACAGGCTGTGGAGAAAACTACCTTGCTCAGGGGCCTTCCTTACCCACTGTTGTCATTGTTAATATTGTGTCCTGCTAAAGCCCATAGTCACTCGTTAGGATCCACACTGCGTTGTACTAGGCTGCTCTAGAGACATGCAAAGCTACAGCCCAATCCTGTATGCAGTTTATAATTTCTTTGCAGATCCATTTTGTTGCAGCTGGGAGATGGAGGATGGGCTTTATGGTTCCAAGCCTTACATATTCTGCTCACAGAATCTCTTTGCAGCTACCCACAATGCCCAAAACTATCAAAAAGAGGGGTGGTGACAGATGGGGCAAGGACTCTTTGGAGAGAGGTGGAAGCTCTGTTTATTGACAGCTATTCAGTATTTTCAAACAAGCAAAGACATTGTGCAGTTCCATTTTGCCTAGAGATGGTACACATAGAAAATGATAAAATTAATTTTAAAGGTGCATTTACCTATCTGGCTATGCTACAAATTCAGTTGTTCAAGGTTCTTCCCTTCTGGGGTAAACATTGATCATACATGAAAAGTCATTCTTTTTTCTTTTTTTTTCTTAAATATTCTCAAAACAACCTGAAAAAGATGTTCTCCTTTTCACCAATTAGTTTCTTCGGCCGCAAATGCAGGCAAGTGTGCGAGTGAATGGAGTCCAAACATGAACGTTGCTATGAGCTTAGCCTGATCTCTCTCCTGGCAGAGAAACACTCTGAAAACTTGGAGAGATTCTTGCAAGTTCCCACCAGCATTTTACATACAGTGTTGCTAGTATCTAGCAGTTCATAAAGCTCACAGGACTATACTGGACATTTTTTATGTGACAGATAATGAGGTTGGGTAAGATATGATTCATGGAATATCACAAGTACATATGTTTTAGTTTAGTAGTTAGGGACTAACAGTTGTAGTCCTGTGTTTGTAACATTTTTGACTCATAACCCCTACAGCTTTGTGTATACTTGAGTCAATTGACAGCTGACACCTTTCATCTAATTACCACAGTATAGTACCCTAGTCACTCCCAGATACATCGTGGAGAACCATTGGTGAAGACTGGTCCCCTAGGGGAAGCGAAATATATTATTTTGATATAATAAGTTTTAAATGGTCACCAAAAATAAATTTCAGCCTGTGGTTCTGTTGACAGTTACAGGTATATACTTAAAAAAGATTAGGAATTAGTTTTTCACATAGATACCTGATATCAAGAGAACAGAGTGTGTACTTTTAACAAATGATCTCTCATTTGTTTGGAATCAGGGAACAGTTAATCTGTCAGGCCACCCTGTGTTTAATGAAATAATGATCAGAAGCACCTTAAATAATGTGTTTATAAGGGCGTATAAAAGTAATCTCAGACGAGAGGAAACACTGAAAGTATTTTCTTCTAGAACAAAGTATCATCGGGCTTGCCTCAGACATGGGAAGATAAGATGTTTTTGTGTAGCTCACCCATCAGTAGCCATTGTAGCCAACTTAGAACATTTTTGAAGGGCCAGTAGAAAGATTCTCATTAGTCTCGATGGAATTTACATAAAAATCCAGACTGGGAGTTAGAAGCATCTGGTCCACAGACTGACTATGGTCCATGTTACCATTTCCTCTATTCAAAGTCACTTTTTTCCTGTGTTAGTCCTGGATAACAGACACTTGTGTGCTAAAACATAGTCTAACGTGTACCTGAAAGACTTATGTGACCCTCAGCAGGGATAACGGTACCCTTTTCCACCCTTGGCAAGCAACTCTTTAAAATGCAGTCTGATTTATTAAGAACAGCAGATACTTTGACCAAAACAAATGTTTACCCACTCTTGCTTCAGCTTCAAAGCCTCCCTTTCTCAAATGTTGAGAGAAAATGAAAATTTCATTTGACTTCACTTTCATTTATGGAAAATAGTAAATTCAATGCTATATTTAGTAATTCAACACCCTATGCTTCTGACATGTCCTAGCAGTAACGGCAGTGAAGCTGGCTTTTCAGCTCAGTAGTGAAGTAAACTTAGTCCGAAATCTGATACCGCTTTGTGAAACCAGACAGCTGCAGCAGAACATGTCATAACTGATCTACATGTTCAGGTCCCCCATACAGGTGTGTCATCAGTCTTAAGGTGCCAGCTGGGCATCAGTGCTGTTCTGAGGCTGAACTATACACACGCACAGGAAATCACAGCATGTTCATTCTCCTCTGAGAGTGGCATGAGCTTGCTGCTCTCTTTTTTCTCCTTGAAACCCATTATGTACTGCTTGCTGTTCAAGTGCAATGGTTTGTAAAGCTGTCTGCCTACATCTGGCATTATTTACTTAATGTTATCATCAGCAAGCTTTATATGGAAGACACAGAACAATCCACTGAGTAAATCATTGGCTGTGGCTTGTACCTTTCAGCTGAAAAACTATAAAAGGGCAGCAATAATATTTGGTGTAATGAAGAGAAAATTCATATAGTCTGTTGGCGGGGTAAAAAAGAAAGGAGAAAGTTATAAACTGTGCTTCAACAGCAGTCAGTGTACTGGTAAATTATGCAAATATGAAAGGGTTGAGGTAATTATTTAGATATCTTGGGGTAAGAGGAGATTTTTTGGAACATCTTATGAGCTTCTATGTATTTTTAAAAGTTCATTGCCAATGTAGAAACTAAATCAGGAGAGAAAATTCTTGTCTGTGGGCCTGTAATTAGACCTGTGATATAAAATGCATTTTCCAAACGAGGTTACTACATAGAGACAACAAAACTGTTGACCATTTAAGCAGGTTCTTTAGACCAAGAAATATACAAATACAGGGATATGGAAGTGCTGAATATTAATATTTAGTTTCACTGCAGCTGCAATTTCTAGATATGTGGAAAAGTAACATGTTGAAAGTTTACTTATGTATTTTCTAATTTATATATTTACAGATAGGGAAAACAGGTGCCTATCTGCAGTTCCTCAGTATTTTGTCCCGAATGCTGATTAGACTGACAGAAGTGGATGTTTATGATGAGAAAGAAATCAACATTAGTAAGTTCTTGGTTTAAAAATACTTGCTTCTGGAGACTATAAACAATTGTTATGTTAAATTGAAAAGTAGATGACTGTTTATGCTGTTCACCTTTGCAATTAATTTACATTATTGAAATATTTTAAGAAATTTTTTGTGTGATCTTCAACTCATACTTAAGGATATTTTATTAGTTTACTCATCATTTAGAAACTAGTCTTCCTCTCAGTAAGAAAACCACATACATCTGTTTTTCCTTGGATGCAATTAACAGCAGTTATGTATACTGAATTATATCCAGCCATCAGTTCTGAGTTTAGAATTGGAATGAACTTTTGTGATAAAATATGTAAAAAGAATCAGTGAAATTCTGGCAGATTTATACCATCAGGAGCAATGTCATATTTTCTACGTACGTAAGACTACATGAGGGAAGAAAACAGTTCCTGCTCTCTAATAGCTAATTTTATTCCAGACTCCTTTTATTTACAGTGCATTACTCCCCTGTGTTTCCAGATGTATTTCTGATGCTCAGCCTCGGTAATTAAGAGCTGGGTTACATAGAAATATGTGGGTGATATTTTATGGGCTATGTCTTAATTCTGCACGAAGAGCACAAGCAGGGTCAGCCGTGGCGAGTCTCGGGCTGCCTCCATCAGATGGCGGCTGGAAGCTGTTCAGCCATTTCACTGTGGGGCCATGCCTCAGCTCCTGTCTCTGAGGGCTTTTGGGGGAGTACCCAGGAGTCTTCCTCCATGCTGAGCTGTGCTTGAGGAAGAGGCAGATATCCCCAAGGTTTATGGCTAAACCTGCGGAAAAGGTGACCAGTCTGCTAGGGAGAGGCTTGTGTATGTGAACCTTTGTATTTTAGGCAGGATTTTACAGGTGACTCAGTCAGGGCATGAAGATAACTGAAAATAATTAGTCTGACTAATTCCACCAGAGTTTCATATTTACTTTAGGTACCAAAAGACAGGGTGTCACATGTTGTAAATAATCACTTTGTCTATACTCATAGACATGGAGTTATGTCTCTTTACAGCAGCTTACAGCTGACCTCCAAATTGAACTCCTCACTATTGTCCATTTTACGCCTGTCAGATCTTTCATCCTCTTGACAAAGGCAGGAAAGTATTTTGTAAGGACTTGTGTACATTTAGGTTTGTATGTCAGCTAACCTGATTCAGAAAAAGGCATGATTTCATTGTGCATCATGCCAACACCACTTACTATTTTTTTCTTACCCTAGGGTGAATTATCTTTTATTACTCCGGTCTTATCACTAGAAGGGACATTTGACTTTAACTCTGCACTGTACTTCATACTGCAATTTCTGAAGCTCTAAGAGGGCTTCTTTTCCTCAGTGAGGATAACGTGTCTTTCCTCAACTGAGTTCACAAATGTGGTGGTCAGTGGAAAGACTTCAAATGCCTTGATGCAGGTAGATCTGTCTTACCAGACCCTTGACAGCATTGTTTTCATCATCATCCCACCAACTGCTCCAGTAAGATTACAGAGGTCTGAAATTGATAACAAAGGTTTAAAAGCGAGAATTGCATTGATGTATGAGGTACATTTGTTCAAATGTGCACCTCTTGATGCATAATAGTATTGCTTCCTCAGAACAATGGAAGAAAAAATGATGCAGGAATAACAGAGATAGCAAAATCATTTATAGCAATATAAAGCACTTAAAAAATTGCAATTACATTAATTCTTATTTTTCAATAATATCATAGATATTAAAGAAGAATCTGATCAATACTACCATCAGCCTGGAGATATGTGGCCAGATTTGGAGACATTTAAGAAGGTGCCTTTTGACTACACTATCCATGACCCGAAATACGAAGATGCAAGTCTGATTTGTTCAAAGCTTCAGAATACGAACAGTGAAGGTTAGAATTAGAAAAAGCTAGATAGGTGCACATGTATGTCTTTATTTGTTCACAATGTGAGAAACCTGTTGAACATTTAAATAGAGTGAAATTATCAGAATTGCACTTGACTAAGTAATAGTGAAAAAAGATCTGAAGTTTGCTAGATGAAGCACCAGAATATGAGACTTTAAATGTTTTATGGAATATTATACAGGTAGTTTTTCATTAAAAAAGCAGTACTGGCAGTACTCATAGACTGATAGTGAGGCAAATGCTGTTTAAGATTGCCATTAACAATCTGTTCAAAGCACAGAATGCAATGTCATGATTTATACCAAATTGGGGGAGCAGTCAATGTGCAAGAAGTTCTGCTATTCAGAAAGACCTTGACAGGATGGAGAAATAGGTTGACAGGAACCTCATATAGTTCAACAAAGGTAAATGCAAGATCTGGCACTTGGGATGGAATAACCCTTTGCAGCTGTACAAGCTTAGGAGCAGCTGTACAGACAGCAACTTTGAGGAAGGCGGCCTGATGATCCTGGTAGAAAACAATTTGAATGTGGGTTGCCAGTTCTCCAATGGATTAAAGGCTAACTGGACAGACTTACTGAAAACCTAGCAAGCAGGTCAAGGGAAGTGATTATTCTTCTATGCATGGCACCTGTAAGACCACATTTTAAGTATTCTGTCAAGTTTTTTGCTTCCCAGTGCGAGAAAGACATTGACATACAGAAGTGAGTCTGGTGGGTAGCCACCAAGATGCATAGAGGCCTGAAGCATGTGACATACATGGAGAATTGAAGTAATTTGTTCAGTTTAGAGAAGTCCGTCAGGGACATCTGATTGGTGTCTTCAGCTTCCTAACTTATAGATACAAACTATTATAGATACACAGCATAAGGGCAAGAGACAACAGACACAAATTGCAACATGGGAAAATACAATTAGACCGCATGAAAAATATTTCCAGAACAAAGTGGTCAAACCATGGTGCAGGTCACCCAGAGAGACTGTGGAAACTCCACTCATAGTGATTTTCAAAACCTGACAGGACAAGGAACAAGCATGAACAACCTGATCTGATGCTGAAAATCTGAGTGAAAGTTTTGGCCAGATGACATACCAGAAGTTCTTTTCAGCAGAAGTAACATCTCATCTTCCATCAGTCTCCCACAAAGGAGACCTTTTTTTGAAATGTGGATATTCACTAAAGAGCAGCATCACTAAATTTGCCAAGTTCATTTCACGTAATCTACTGTGATGTCCATCACAGGATGGCAAATGTCTGTCGTAAGACTCTTTCTTGCTATTTATTACTTTTGCGAGCATTCAATCAATAATAACAACAGCAACAATACTAATTTTAAGAAACTGGCTTTGCTTGCACCTCAGCCTTATGTGAAATCTGTACAGAATTGTTATAATCATGATTTTGTGAATTTGCAGATACTTCTTTGTAGTCCCTTTTACTGTATGTAATAATTTATACAACATACTGTGCTCAGAATCAATTAATAGTTTATTTTGGATGCATTTAATCCTGGCGTTGTTTCTAGAAGTTAATTACAGTGACATAGTTTGTCACAAGGGACTGCATTCTGGCCTGGAATATATGTCACATTTAAGTTTTTTCTAATAGACAGATCAATGAGCAGGAGACAGGAGGATATGTATACACGGCGTCAAACGACTAGGATGAGATTGTCGAAGTATGCAGCATATAACACCTACCATCACTGTGAACAGTGTCATCAGTATATGGGATTCAATCCCAGGTACCAGGTAAAGATTTCCAGACATTACTCTGCAGAGCAGAAATTGAAGCAGACGCAACCCAAATACAGTTTTGTGTACGTTCACTGTATTTGAACTGGCTTAGAAGTTGTATGCATGTGTTAAAAATATCTGAATTACAGATTTTGTTATTTCTTGAGGTTTGCCTGCCTTGACCAGACTGCAGGTTTGGGAACGTCAGAGGACTGATCCTTGCCTCATTTACACTAGTTTATTCAGTGCTGTAATCTGCATTCCTCATGTGTACTACCAGTTAAAACTACCTTCCCAGTAAACTTTTCCCACTGGGACTTGCTTGCATTTTCACCTGAGTAACAGCAAAAGATACTGCTTCTGATGCAGAAGCAGTCCGGCATAGAATGGTCTATATGTGACATACAGACCATTATTACTCAGAGTAACCCCCCACTTTCCCGCCTCTTAGAATGTGAGGAAGAAGGTATTAGCAGTGCAAATACCATTTTTAATGTGTATTTCTGAAAGCCAAGAGTGGCTTTTAAGTATTGGTACCATCTGCAAGATGAAGCTGAAACAATGGTTTCAAAATAGCGAACAGTTTAATTTAGATTTTCTTTTGTGTATGCTCTAGCCTGGGAGGCAATGGCTAACATCTAGTGCATCATGAGGCAAAACCTAATGCAATACAGTAAGTGATTGTAGTCTGTTGGGTAATGTAGTAAAATGAGTATGCACTACACTGAGACCTCGTAGTTTGACTTTAATCACTGGAATTATGCTATTTTTTCCCATCCTCAGCTTTATGAGTCCACTCTGCATGCATTTGCCTTTTCCTATTCTATGCTGGGAGAAGAGATCCAGCTGCATTTTATCATTCCAAAGTCAAAGGAGCATCATTTTGTCTTCAGCCAACCAGGAAGACAATTGGAAAGCATGAGGCTACCACTAGTTACAGATAAGGTAGATGGATAATTTTATTTATGGCCGTATATGGGAGAGAAACACCACCAATTTTAAAATCTGTTAAATTATGGTTCTTTACACTTCTGCTCTTGCTCTCAAGAGATAATGAAGATGTCCTGATACTAAGCTTGTGTTTTCTCCCAGAAAGGGACACATGAAGCAAAACTGCCAAGCCACCAATAAGGTGTATCTTTTGCTCATTATCAAGGTTAATCCTTTCGTATAAACACTCTTATCTGGGTCCTTAATGACCTTGGAACTAGGCTAAAATCAGTTGCCCAGACTGGAACAGTCCTGGGTGTCTGTAAAAACAGGGCTCTCAGATGCTGTACTATCAAACTTGGGAGCGTCTAGTGAGTTTCAGTGCATTCAAGATTGGGTGATAATCAGCCAGAAGGGTTGTACTGCAGTTTTGGAGTAAGGTGTTTCTTACCATCCTATGTCATAAGGACCTAAATTCTTTTCCAGATCTAGTCTCAAAGGTTCTTGTGCACTTGGCGGGTCAAGGTCAGCAGTCCTATCCAGTCCACCACACTCTCAACAGTCGAATAGGCTAAGTGATAGAGTTTTCTTTTTCTCAACTTTTATAAAAGTTGCTTATTTTCCTATTAAGATGGTTTAAAATGTGGCAGTTTATCCAGTGTCAGTGAATCTGATTTATTCTCCTAAAAGATCTGGTTCTCTTTGTTTAAACATCTTCCAGCTTAATACAGAAACTCACACTTCTGTTTATTTACAGAGTGAAGATTACATAAAAAGCCCCACTTTTACTCCCACCACTGGTCGTCATGAACATGGACTTTTCAATTTATATCATGCAATGGATGGAGCCAGTCATTTGCATGTTTTAGTTGTCAAGGAATATGAAATGGCCATATATAAGAAGTATTGGCCTAACCACATCATGCTTGTTCTTCCGAGCATTTTCAACAGTGCAGGAGTAGGTAAGTATAACAACAAATTCTAAGAAGTGCAGACACAGGACTGGGGCCCTTGAGGTGTTGTTACTCAACAGTGAAGTGCAGACACACACCTTGTAGCTAGCATATCTGATCTGGTGATCTGGATTCTCTTCGAAGACGACATGTCACAGTGGAAACCACAATTCACTTAATCCAGGTCACCTAAAGCAAACTAGATGCATTACACCCTAGAAAGACTCTCCTTTGCTGATTTTAAAGGGAGCTAAGGGTGTTAACTCAGATGGAGTTACCTACTGTGTTTCCTCGTGGAAATAATTTATGTACTATTTGCATAGGCAGTAATGCACTGATTAGGTACATTTCTTAGGTACGTTCTGCTAACATACTATCTGTGAAATATGCAGCACCTTCCTTTTACTGCTGGAACAACTTATAGACAGCAGTAGTGGCAAACATTCAAAAAGCAGGTCGTCATGGGAAATTGTTCCCATGTTATTCAGCTGGTCTATCAATATTTCTAGATGTCTTCACTAAGACATGCTAGTGGATCCAAATATCTGTGAGGTTAAAAGAATCAGTCACTAAACACATAGGACACTAGCAAGTCTTTACCGCAGAAGTCAGGCTGCATTTTGTGTACTTCCCCCTGGGGTCCTGTAAGTCACTTGCTTGGCAAGTGGCAAAGCATTTGGCTCTGGGGAGTGTCAGGGTGTTAAAATCTTCAGGGGGATACATACCCTGGTCTGCCGAAATATTCACTTCAAAAGGCTTTCAAGTTAAAAGCAAACAATTCCTGCCCCTACGTTTAATCTGACAGTTTATGTCCTTGGTTTCAGGTGCTGCACACTTCCTGATAAAAGAGTTGTCTTACCATAACTTGGAGCTTGAACGAAATCGGCAGGAGGAGCTGGGGATAAAACCCCAGGATATTTGGCCTTTCATTGTCATTTCAGATGACTCCTGTGTTATGTGGAATGCAATAGAAGTTGATTGTTCTGGAGACAAGAAAAGGTGAATAGAGCAATATATGCTTTTTCAGCTGATCTCTGTTACAAAAACCTTTCACTGCATATCAGTTTTGAAATTATGTTTGAGATACTACAACTTTTACCCTATACAAGCAGAGAAGAATATTTGCCTAACGAGACAGGTATTTTCCCTAGATATCTGCCTTTGCATGGCACGTAGTTTAGTGCCTGTTTTTCACTCCTGTCCCCTGAGGATTTAAGTGTCCTGCAGCCTTTGCTGTATAGCTTGACTCCCGTTCAAACTAGTGTTACTTGGACTGCAGATTTCAGACTCTGTAAACAATCCCTGATTCACTGGCAAGCATGGGCATTCACATGTACAATTTAAACAGGATTTTTCTAAGGAAGCTAAAAGACTTTTCTTTGCAAATTGTGCAGCTGATTTCCTCTGGCTTTTTTGTCAGTCCCAGTCTGTATAGCTCCTTTATTAGGTCCCCAAATCCCCAAACAAGTATTTTTGTTTTCATCACTTTAGAACATTGTTTGTACTAGATATTTTTATCTATTCCCAGAAAGGTGCTATGCAGGATTTACAGTAAACCTTCAAAGAGAACTAAACTCAGTGAAACCTGAGATTTATGGACTCTAGGGGTGGGCTGGGAGGGTCTTATACTTTGTACTTCAGTTATGGCACAAAGTCAGCAACCCTCCCAGAGTCATTTGGAACTTTATCCATGTAACTTTAAAAGTTTACATATCTGATTGAATATTTTGAAAGATCCAGACTAAGTTTCAGAGCTGTCATACCAGTCCCCACTGCAGAAGCACTAATTAGTTTTAAGTTCTGATTAGAGTGAGAGACAAGAAGTTGCAGTAAAGTAAGACAACACTCAAGCTATCTACCTGATACCCATAACTGCTCTTAATTATTAAGAATTGCTCTTCAGCTGCACGAGATTCTGCATATTCTCTATGCACATATACTGTAAAATTAACACATTTTTGTAATTATTGTAGTGACTATACGTGGACTGAAAGCAATGTTTCCTTGAAGCAAATTCTGCAACATATTGAAGCAACTCCCAATGTCACTCACTATGCCTTAATTGGGATGAGGAAATGGTCCAGGAAGACAAACAGTGCTGAGATCAAGGAACCGTTCTCCTGCTGCCATGTGCATGATTTCATTATGCTGAACGTCGATCTGACACAGAATGTACAGTACAATCAGAACAGGTAAGTGAATCGGTAGCACCTTTCAACAGAGATGATGAACCACATAAAGGAAGTTTTACCAAAGCTCTTGTTGTTTTTTGGTAGAGGTTGTTGGATGCAGACAGATTTTGTTTCCTTACTGATGGTTCAAATCCCTGCCTAAATTGCCAGTTGGAAAAGGACATTGATTTCCATATTCCAAATAAATCAGTTGTACTTGAATTACAGGATAGACACACTATGCACACACAGTGTGCCTGGCAGTATTGGTCCCCCAGCTGTCTAGTCCAAGTGGCTTTTTTAGTGAGCACTGTGCTTCCCCTCCTGCTCTCTTACCTGCTCTCCCTTCCAAAGGACACAGGGGTGTATGGGTGAATGGTGCATAACCAAATCTTGTTCTGACATGGAATTGAAATATAGCTGGACTTTTTACCCTGAGAAGCACAACATGGGAGTGCACTGCATTTGTGCTCATCAGAACAATAAGAAGAAAGGAATAAATAAGCCTTGTTAACACTGGTGGTTGTTTCTCACATTCAGCTGTCTCAAAAATCCCACTTTTTCATTTATTGTGCCACATAGGATATATCAGATTATAATATTGCTGTATAGAGTACCACCACAGTTACCAGAACTGTGTTCTCTAGGTACGTCATCTCATAGAATTTCACGGATCTATGTCAAGTAAACTGTGGTTTTAGCCCCATTTCTGAGGGGCAAGCATTTATTACAACAGAATGAAGTAGATATCACTAGAGGTGTGTTTCACTCATCTAAAGTCAGTCTTTAGGCAGTTCAGAATACGCAAGATGTCCCTATGGTGCTGACAGGTATGACATGAAATCTACATGTGCTTTTCTGTAAGCTAGGTGGGATACCCCAGGTACTCTAAAATGGCTCTACACGCCTAGACTTAGATGACTGAACATCAGTCACTATTCTTCAGAACTCTCCTATCTCAGGAAGATGTGTTTTGAAGTCCAACTTTACCTGTAACTGCAAGGAAGCTCTTCTGCTTTCATTCTGTGGATAAATAGGTGATCTAAATTTCTGTCATCTCCAGCCTGACACTTTAAAAGAGCATTTTAAACTTGCTCCTGTGCATGTCCTAGTACAGAACTGTGCTCCCAGGCTGGCTAACTCTATTACCTTATGAAGCATTATGAAGGGCTAATGAAGAGAAAGACTATAAATCAAAATGATAGGAGTACAGACAGCAATGTGAAATGTCCGGAAAGCCAGACCACCCCACCCATTTCCTGCCTGTGCCTTTGAACCATGTGTGGCTCCCCAGAATCCTCTGTGTGGGTGCTGTTGAGCCTCCACTGTTTTATGACATTCCAAGCCTGGGCTGGCGAGGAAAATGGTACTTTTCAAAACACAGAGACACTGACAGTCAGGGATAACAAAGATCCATGTAAATATTCATAAGATCAAAGACAAGATTTTAAAAACCTATAATCAAATCTCACTGATACGAACAGCTGCAGTAGTTGCTCAGCTCTCTTAAACCCAAGGTCTGGATGTTAATCCAATGGTTCTGAACAACATCCAGTTTTCTGTGTAATATATATATACAAAATTGAAAACTGAGTCTGAATTTTCCAAAGGTCAAAGTATTTGAATTTACTTAGCTTTAGAAGTTTACCTATTATTCTGTTACATCTTATTTTTAAAATGGGTCAGATTTAGTTCAGGGATGTTTGGCCTCATTCTGCTTAATTTATTGCTATGTCTCACCAGTTCTGTTGTATTAAGAAAAGACTGCTTTGTCTCTAATGTAAAATGATGTTAATTTTGTAGAGGATCATTGAAAAATTTACTGGATATTCGTCTTCTAAGGGAAAAATGAGTAGTCAGAGACCTCTGAGCTTTTGATAATCAAATGTAGGGCCTCACCCATTTCATTGGAACTCAAAGGAATTAATTTCCTTCACCTTATTTGGGATAGCAATGTATGTAGCTATTTCCTATGACTGCATTATAGTACTAAAACACAAAGAAAATATTTTATCTTCTCCTAGATCTTTTCCCTGACAATTTACTACCTTTCTCCTTCGACTTTCCTCTGTGTTTCTGGTCCTTTCCCTCCCTAGGTGATTCCCTCCCTGATTCTGATCTTCTAGCCTAGTTTATCATTACAAAGCTGAAGCCTCTTTCCCTGACTGATAAGCGCTGGTGAAGGGTCAGTATGTTTGACACCTGTCCTTTCTGCGGTGCTGATCAAAGACCCTGAGTGTTTGTATTTGTTAGTATGTGATGAGGAACATTCCTCTGAACTGCTGTGATTTTATTCTTTCCAGATTTACGTGTGATGATGTTGACTTCAACTTGCGTGTCCACAGTGCTGGCCTTCTCATCTGTCGGTTCAATCACTTCAGTGTCATGAAAAAGCAAATTGCAGTAGGAGGACAGCGATCCTTCCACATTAAGTCTAAGGTGGGAACTCAGACTCTGTTTCATTGTTGAAATTCTGTTTTCCTTTTTTTTTTACCCTGTAACCAGCAGAGCTGAGGTATTTTGGTGCACTGCCAGTTGCCAGTAATGGGGTATGTCTGCCATGTGGGATTTTTTTTAAATTTCTTTCTGAAGTCCACAATATTTTTGGCATAAATGCACCTTTCCTTAATCATTTTTCTCCAAAACTTTCAAAAAACCCTGAAGTGTCTCACTACAATCCAAGCAACCATTCACTATGAGTCTTTTATCTCTAGTTATTGAATTGCTCATCTTCATGTGACTTCATATGTAGGAGTACTTTGGTTTCAAAGAAGAAACATCAAAGACTCTATAAATACAAATATAATTCTGTGAAATGGAAGCTTTTTTGGTAGCAGACATTTTTGGCTGAATGCCTTAGCTTCCTATATAAATCTTAGATTTGTAGGATAGAGGTATATTTTATACAAACCAAAATTCAGATAAGTACAACTCGATTGATCAGGATTGATCTGTACCAGCAATATTTTTTCCTCGTAGGTATCTGACACTCCAGTTTCAGTCTCCCCTGCTCAGTACATTTGTGCTCCTGACAGCAAGCATACCTTCTTGGCAGCACCTGCTCAGTTGCTCCTTGAAAAATACCTCCAGTATCACAGCCATCGCTTCTTCCCTCTCTCACTGAAGAATTATAGCCATCCAGTGCTATCTGTGGACTGTTACCTTAACTTAGGACCACAGGTACTGAACAAAATAATCTTCAAGCAGCTCTAGAAATGTATGGGCTACATTTTGGATGAGTTCCTTGATGCATTCCTTAATAAGAGTTACACAGCCTTTGAAGAATCAGGTACTAGTTCCCTATGATGTTAAAATAAAATTCTTAGTCCCTTGGAGATGTTATTAGAGACTTCAAATAAAGTACACAGTGAACAATACCAGAGTGGTCCTAAATATAGTCTGTGAATTATATTAGATTCTGAATTAACACAGAGCACATTTTTGTTTAAGAAGTGTTTTCTCAATCTCCTATAATTTGGCCCTTTCTACAGCAAAATTCTTCCACAAGGGTGTTTTACAAATACTAGCTAGCCCTTAGAAAGCACATCAAAATACAAATGTTTTAGTTCACTTTTGACTGATAAGCTCAGGCAGAGAAGAAAATACCAGGAAGTCAGAATGGGAGAGGCTGACATTAGATCACAGGAGCTGTTGGCTCTCTCTTATGACTTTGGATCTAAAGCTAAGGTCATACTTCAACTTTTATGTAGGTCGGATAGAAGTGTGATACTAAGATGGTGTTGTTCAGGAGAGAGAAACTGTTTCTACCTTTTCACCTGACTTGAAAGCTAAATGAAATTTAGTCTTGCTGAATTTACTAAACTCCTTTACCAAAACTGCTGTGTGATGACCTTCCCATACATGCTGCTCCCGGAACATTTTTAACTCTGTCTTTTAATTTCCTTTCTGGCTGAGCTCTTACAGGTCTACATTCCCACCATGTTTGGAAAAAGAAAGTGTGGAAGGGCATTGTACTGTTACTGTCTTCATCCATTGCATCCTTTCAGCTCTAACCCATTCTGCACATGAAATGAGTTCAATTCGGTTCTGGAATTGTTACCTAAGCTGGAAATTGATACAAGAGGATTGAAGGAATATGGATAAATATAGGCACCCTGGGCCACAGTCTTAGTTGCTGTGGGTCAGCCTTTCTCCACTGAATCATGCTGATTTGTGCCAGATGAGGGTCTGCCCCAACGAAGTTTTACAATGGCACTTTGGAAAAAAAGCCTCGTGCGGCAGATTCCTTAATTTAAATCTATAAATCCTGAAAGAGTGTGTAAATATTCCTTGTCCCTGGTGGATTTGGGGAATAGTCATAAAAACAAACTAGACAAGAGGAAACCTCGCACATTTATGTATATGCACAACTCTACCGACTTCAGTAATCCTATCGTAATGTAAATGAAATTAGAATTTCTAAAGAATTCTTTTTGTGTCTGACTGCGCAGTTACTGTATTTTCTCATGTGTAGATGAACAGTGCTGGGCAGGTCACAGCATTAGGTTTGTGACAAACCATTGTTCCTGCAGCTTTCAAACCCTAGCATATCTAAACCTCATAATAATAGTGATGAATAGTACCAACTAATACATAGTTATGAATAGTGCTTTTATGTGGCTTTTTAATAAGTGGAGGGATGTTTAGGGAGGAACTATAAAGATCGCAATATTTGGAGTTGGAAACAAATCTGAATTTGAATCTAGTGCAAATGCTGAAAGCTTGATATCAAGCCTTAGCTTTATATACAAGCTTGAAAAATGTTAATTTTTTCCTCCTCTCCCCATCAGATTGCAGTTTGCTATGTGAGTTCTCGGCCTCACTCTCTGAATATCAATTCCTCTGGTTTGGCATTCAGTGGTCTCCTGCTTTACCTGTGTGACTCCTTTGTGGTAGCTAGCTTCTTAAAGAAGTTTCATTTTCTTAAAGGTGAGCTGCAATAATTTTATTACAGAGAATTATATGTCCTAGTCTCTGGGAACCTGGGAAAAAAATGTGTTTTATATGAAAACATGCATGGAGATATATGCGTATGCATGTATGCATGTTTGTCTTTATATGTCCCACCCAAATTTGATGCTTGATCTTGCTGGCTCTGTACTGTCATAAACTGGTCTATAACAGTGCTGTAAGTTTTGCAGACTTCTAAGCAGAGAGGAATGTTGTATCTATATCATTATGCCCAGCGTGTATGTGTAACTCCTTACCTGAAGTTTGAAAACTGAGTATTTAAGATTCATGTATGAAGCATTTACCTATTGTGTTCTTGCAGGTTTTCTGATTTTTCATAGAAAATGGATGATGAACAAGCCTCCATCAAAATCTGTTTACTATCCCCGGAAACAGAAGCTTGCTTATTTAAAATTTATTTCTAATAACCAGTTTCTCCATGTAGTCCTGGATAGCAGCAGAGACAAATAAGTTCCATTTGTATTGTAGGCAGTCACACTGCAAACTTCTTTCGGATTGTTCTGCTCCTACCTTAGGCATTTAGCACTCTGGGGATTTCTTTCGCTCACAGCTATAACTGTCACTGGTGGAAGAACACCGTGGCAAATGCCTGCTTGAAACAGGCTGAGCTGTTATGAACTGCTGTGCTCTTTGCTGCAGTTCACACGGTTTTGTGTAGGTATATGTAGCGAGGTGCAAATTGGGGTATACGGCGCTTTTACCTGCCCATGCCACTGAAGCCACAGGAGTGCCAGTGTCTATGCTCATTCTGGAGCAGTGTCCAGATTTTAACCAGCCTGTAGTTTCTCTAACAAGGCTGTCAGAGTAACTGCAAATGAAAGCAGTGCTTTTCTACTGCATTTTTTGAGTGACCAGAGGCTATCAATCAGTCAATTTCTTTTTGGATAAACTAGACAATTTTTATAATGTGTAGCACAAAGTGTGTTTGATTCAGGATTTCTCCATCTCCCTTGGCAGTCTGCTTGATTTTCTAACCTGCTACATGAGTATTAAACATCACATGACTGTCTGTCTTGTTTCTTATTATTATATTCTCAACTTTTTTTTGTCTTGGGCATTTCCACTTACCTCACCATCTCTCATTCAGATTATTGAATGCTGGTGAGGTAATTATTTCCTCTTAACTGAGCATTTTTTTTCAGAAACCAGGAAATCATGCATGCAACTTAAAATGGTATCAGCATGCTAGTCAAGACAGTTGATATTGTTTATTAAAATATGGTATTTCTTACTTTGGCATTCCGGATTTGCCTGTGTCCATAACCATACAGGCCACATTCTTCTTTGCCAACATGTCAGCTTACCAATCCAAAAAGCACTAAATTTTGTGGTTAGTTTTCAGGACATGTTCCACAGAATCACAGAATGGTAGGGGTTGCAAGGGACCTCTGTGGGTCGTCTAGTTCAACTGCCCTGTCAAAGCAGGGTCACCTACAGCAGGCTGCACAGGACCTCGTCCAGGTGGCTTTTGAGTATCTCCAGAGAAGGAGACTTCAGCACCCCTCTGGGCAGCCTGTTCCAGTGCTCTGTCACCCTCAGAGTGAAGAAGTTCTTCCTCATGGTCAGATGGAACCTCCTATGCTTCAGTTTGTGCCCGTTGCCCCTTGCCCTGTCGCTGGGCACCACTGAATAGAGTCTGGCCCCATCCTTAAGATATTTATAAACATTTATAAGGTCCCCTCTCAGCCTTCTCTTATTCAGGCTAAACTAGCCCAGCCCAGCTCCCTCAGCCTTTCCTCATAGGAGAGGTGCTCCAGTCCCCTCACCATCCTCGTAGCCCTCCGCTGGACTCTCTCCAGTAGTTCCTCATCTTACTTGGGCTGGGGAGCCCGGAACTGGATACAGTACTCCAGATGGGGCAGAGAGCGGGAGGAGAACCTCCCTTGACCTACTGGCCACATTCCTCTTAACACACCCCAGGATGTCATTGGCCTTCTTGGCAGCCAGGGCACACTGCTGGCTCATGGTTAACCTGTCGTCCACCAGCACTCCCAAGTCCCTCTCCGCAGAGCTGCTCTCCAGCAGGTCCGCCCCAAGCCTGTACTGATGCATGGGGTTGTTCCTCCCCAGGTGCAGTACCCTGCATTTGCCCTTGTTGAACTTCATCAGGTTCCTCTCCGCCCAACTCTCCAGCCTGTCCAGACCATTTCTGGTCAGCAAAGCACCAAGATCCCAGTCAGCCATCATGGTGATTGACTTGTGTGTTTTGCTGAGTGAAGGTTTCACCCAACAAGGTAATGATCAGTAAGGCTAGAACAGTAATGGATGTAGGGCTTTATCTTGTCTTCTCTCAGGACCCATCACCGCCTCCTTAAATCTGACATTTTTACCCTTCCTTTCTCTAAAGAGTAGGGAATGTATTGTTAGTCCTGTTCATTAGATGAATACTAGATACCTGAAGTTACACAAGAAAATCCTGATAAACAAGGAGCTGAACATAACTCTACTCAGTCCTACACAAGTGTCTTAATTTTCTCCCAAGCCCGTTTGTAACTCCTGATGTGAAAGTGGTGGAGTTCTACATGCTAAGATGTGGTGGGAGCTGGGTGATCTGAGAACATACTCATGTGGGTTTCTTTTTAACTGTTTGCTTAGGTGCCACCCTGTGTGTGATCTGTCAAGATCGCAATTCTCTTCGCCAGACTGTTGTCCGGCTAGAACTGGAAGACGAATGGCAGTTCAGACTGCGGGATGAATTCCAGACTGCCAATGCAAAAGAGGACAGACCACTTTTCTTCCTGACTGGAAGACATATCTAACTGAAGAGACACATTGCCTGAATGGTACGAGAGACTAACTACCACCCTAATTGCCACCATCTCATGAAATGACTTTGGAGAGGCTCTGTTTTCTGAACAGAAAGAGGACTGTTTTCCATTGTTTATTAGAATGATATCTAATCAGACAATTTACGTTCATATTTCCAAACATTGAAGAGACTTTTCAAATTTAATTGTCTGATGGAAGTCATTCCTACCTCCTGGGAGAAATGTGGAAACTTGCTACTTAGCGTGGCGGAACTAATTTTGGATCAGAAGGGAGGTCAATGAGTGCACTTCTTCTGTGACAAAAAAGACCACATGCAAGTTTATAAGCAAGAGTTTCAGAAAACTGTAAATTTAGGAGCAGATTTTGTTTTGCAAGTCTTATTTATCTAACAGTTGGCACAAGGCAACAGGAATTGTTACAGTTTTGTAGTATACTGCTACTGATTGATCCAGGTAGGCTTTTTATATGAAGATTTGTAAAGTATATTCCTTTAATAGTGGGAACTCGGAGTCTTGTTTTTTGGAACACGTGCCACACTGGATAGATTTACCATACAGGATTCTTGGGATAGAACCATAATTATATGTCTGATTTTATTGGCATAAGGAAGAGAGTCAAGAGAGTAGATTTTAAAATGAGATCTGAACATTTAAACACATAACTGAGATTATCTTGAGGAACTGAAGAGATCAAATAGTGAGACTGACCTACAAAGGACTTAGTACATCTAGAACAGTGGAGTTTTCTGGTTTCTGACTAAATTTTTGCACTGGCTGCAGACTTCAAGCTGGGCCCAGTGCACTCAAGACAGCAGATGAGACAATTCTGAAACACTCCCAATACACTTTCTGGGGATATTTTCTTGCCAAGGTGCTTCAAAAGAGTGAGAAAATGGAGATACATCTCTGAGGACTTCAGGTGGAAATCTGAAAACGTGTTCCAGAATGGCACCAGGCATTATGCTATTTTATATGCTCTAAATGTGAAGTCAGTGATCATGTTCTTTGTCGAGGTTTTTGGATATCCTCTCTGAGTTGCGAACTTCCTGTCTGTCTTTATAGAATCAGTGTTAAGTTCACTCAGTCCAGGTGCAGGAAGGATCGGTATAGACATTATCAGAAGACATCTAATATTTGGGCAGTCCTTGCTTGCTGCATACACCAATAGGAGGATCCTTGGTTTTATACTGATGAAATGCCATCAGGTGTCTGAGACCATTACAGTACTGGCCTTGAAATGCAGACATCAGTATGCCAAAGAGCTAATTTAGGTTCACTTACAGAGATAAGGCAAGTTCCGTAGTTCTGAGAGACTTAAATCACTAATTACGAGGTACCTGCTAGAAATCGGTGTGTTTCTGTATTTCATTGTCCTTGTTTCAGAGTGAGAATTCATTTTAAGTTTTGGGAAGGAAGGTGGGCATTGTCCTATGTAATTAGTATTACCTGTTCAGTTCTTTTTTAAAGAAGTGTGACATTCATGTCTAATCCATCCTTTATAAATAAAGTTCATGCTGCATGGACATCTGTCTTGGTGATGTACGGGACTATCAAGTACGCTTTTGTAGGGGGGGATGGAAAAAGAAGAGGGCTAGCTGAAAGGAGTTAAGCTAATTATAGGAATGCCCTGAAGTGGTCAAGAGAAAATACAGTACTGCTTAACGGCCTAAAGCATAACGCAGCCTCAAAGGTGTAAATGTTTTTACAGGAACTCAGGACTAAAGACAGTGGGTTGATATCTGCTTTCTTGTAACCAAAGACTTAAACAGCTTATGCCAAGTGTCTGTTACCTTTTCCTGTGTTTTAGATTTGAGATTTGCTTTGCAAGTCTTTAGGCATCCATTTTGTCCAAGAAACTGAGAAAAGGCCTAAAGTATATAATAGTAAATAAATAAAAATAAATCACTTCCTTTCTTAACATTCTCTTTTGCCACTAAGTCTTCAAAACTTCAACAAAATGCAGCTGCTAGTGGGCTGAAACCATCACACTCCCAAGTGTTGTTTCACTGTTAACCTTTCGCTCCATGAGTTACCTACCTACTGTATCCTGTCTATAGGACAGGAGTCTCAGGACCTGGCCTCACCAAATGTATGTCCATCATGTGACCAAGTGCAATCATTCTCCATCATGGAGTATATGCATAAGCAGTCGTATATGGTGAAACTTGCTTGCACAGCCCTTTGTCTGATGGAGCACATTCTCTTGCAAGACTGGACATGCACTTACCTTGTGACCAAAATGCAGTTACTTTGCACCATACAACCAGCTATGCACCGAACATGGTAGAAAAATGTGGCATTTTTTTCACAGGATGCCAAAAACTAGTGGTGGGTGAGTCGGGGAGAGCCACTCTCCAGAGTTCCTTCCAAAAGTTGCTTCATCCCTGACCTAGTTTACCAGCGAAGCTCCCTTAGAATGTAAGCTTTCAGGGGGAGGGACAGCACAGGGTTTGTGTCCAGCTGGGATCTGAGGTGATACAGTAATACGGGTAAATAATACGGATAATAATGATAAATAATAATGATAAGCAAATCTGTTTGGGTGGGACTGGCATCCTGTACTGCCACTTCTTTGTGCTGTAACTGCTTACCATAGGTGCACGTGTAGGGCTGCGAACCCGGGTCCCAGCTCCACCCTGCTCTTGCCTTGCCTGTTGTGGGAAGGAATTACCGACTTTCAGCCCCAGTGATCCACGTGAGAAAACTTGGCGGATGCCCATTATGTACACAAATCTTTTAAGTATTTCCTTTCTGACTTTGGACATGGCAAGAAGACAGAGCTCTGCACTACATGGATTGACTTGATAAAGTAGTAGGAAATGAAATAAAAGGCATTGCCTGCATGCTTTCACAGAATTTTTACAGCCGCTACCTTCTTGTCTAGTGCCTTCTGTGCTTGCTGATTTAGTCATCCACTATTATCACCTGCAGATAGTATTGTCAGCATGTTCTCTATTGTGTGTCAGAGGGTGAGGTAGTTTATGATTCAGCTTCTGCAAAAGGCAGTATCCAAATATAGAGAAGGTTACTGGGAAGGTGACGTTGTTTCCCTTCTTACCATCCTCTCTCCACTCTGAAAGCACTCTTGACAAGCGTTTAAGCACTGATGTCTGGTATGTAATCATCTGGGCATTACGGATGATTTGAACACTGGAGGATGTGAGGGATTTCATCCTTCCCCAGCGAGGGTCTCCCGTTGTGGTGATAGAGGGAATGTACAGATCTGGGCTCCCGCTCTGCATCTAAAAGCAGCTGCTAAACATTGCCTGAGAGGGGTCTGCGGTTCAAAGGATGCATCTGTGACACTCGGTGGTGCAATGTGTCATCCGCACAAAAAGAAAGCGGTACAATTAATAGACAAACAGCCCAAAGGAAGGGTCAGCGGAGAGGTTTACAGGGTGGAAAATGGAGAGTGAGGGAAGTGGGGGCTGTGAATGGAGGCAGCAGCACGGCAGAAGCTGGGGGGAAGCAGGGCTCCTGGCTGTGGTGGGAAGTGTTTGCTGGGGTGCAAGGACCCTGGGCAGGGGCTGTGCGTGGTGTAAAAGACTCAGGATTTCCACGGCGGGGGGAATTCAGGTGGGTGGCGAGAGCACCCAGATCAGCCAGTCCTGGCCGGCTGCCACGGGCTGCTGGGCTGGGCTGGGCTGGCTGCGGGTGGTGAGGCATCGCTCCATCCTGGGGTCTGCTGCCCAGGGCCCCTGCACAGCCCTTTGCCTCACCACCCGCAGGCCCCCACCCTGCCACCTCGCTCTCCCTCCACACTCCTCTGCTCGCCCCTCTGTACCTTGCCTTGATATGGCATCAGCTGGCACTGAAATACGGTGGTAGTGCCAAGGGAGAAATAAAATCTGTATTCTTTGCTTTTTCCTGTTTCCTTAAGGATGCAGCTGTTTTGATGAAAAGTAAAACTAGTCCCATACATCCTCTGGCTGTTGACTGTCTTCTACCCCTTATCTCTGCTCCAGTCTTCAGGTGAAGAGAAAGTGTTCTGGTCATTTGCAAATGCTTTTATAACATTTCCAGTCCTGTTTTGACAGCCCCCAAAATAACCACCGATAACTGCGGAGGGCAGAACTCGGGGAGTTTTGAGGCAATAGGCCATTTGCTGGCATTGCCCATTGCTGACGTATTATTTGGTAAGGGAGTGATGCGGTGTCGGATACAACAGCAAGACTCCTGTTCAGGGAGAAAAAGACGTTTGGAATCAACTGCCATGATTTCACAAAAGGCTTCATAAAGCAGCTTCATATGTAAATGTGGTTTTGATTAAAACCCTCAAGAAAATTGAAGTGTTTGATTCAGATTTACATAATAATATAAACAGAATGAAATTTCTTCACACTTCTTACATATCGAAGTGTTGATTATGCACGTAAACTCTGAAGATACCAAGGAGTATTATTTTAACAGTGTGTGCTGAGGTGCTGGAGGAGATATGGAGTGGCACTGTAAACAGCAACTTAACAATTTTCTTTATACTTCGATACAGCAGGATTGATAGGAAGGTGAGTTTTTACTTCTTACCGTCTATAGGGACCAGTAACAGTTTGGAGAACAGCTGTTGGCTCACAGGGTATGCAGCAACCACTGGATTAATTCTGCATCATGTGTGGAACATGCTTTTGCAAATACACAGAACCTGGGGTTTTTTTTGTGATGGTGTGATTTCTTTCTAGTCAAACTTAAATTATTGCTGTAAATACTGCTGATTTTTCAGCCACAAATCTCACAGATCTGTCCCAGACAAGATGGCAGCTGTGTTGGGGCAGGCTGGCAGCAGCGTGCACCAGCCTGAAATCCCCCACCGGCCTCATGCTCGGGCTAGCAAGCAGCATCTGGAATCCCACCTTTGCAGGAGATGCGAAACAGGAGAGCTACAACCCCGCGGCTGTGTAAGGTAGAATTTATTCTTGCTTTCTTAATATAACCCTATTTCAGGTACCAAGGTGCTATGAATTGCCATGGGTGTTTCTGAGACAAAAGCCTTTGCAGAAGGAAAACAGGGAAGAGCAGTTCCATATGCTTTGTCTACGGCAGTTGCAGTAATGTGAAAAGGTTGGAGAATGTTAAACTGTTGTAGGTGAGTGACTCTGTCCCAGCACAGTAGAGTTGTGATTGTATTTAAAAATATCTTAAATTAACCTTTAAGTTAAACAATTATTCTGTTAAAGATAAGATGACATAATCGTATCAGTTCAGCAAAATAAAGTTCACGCGAAAGTTACCATGAGCTCATATTACTATATTTAAATATTCTGGGGCGATATGAAGTATTTTTTTCCATCTCATGATACAGCACTTACTTACAGTGGTTATAAAAAGAAGCTGGCTTCTGTTTGTCCTGTGTCATCACGTAGTGAAATCATTAGGCAATGTTTAAAACTGACATCAAGATTTCCGTTTACACTGCTTAATTACCCTATGAAACCTGTTACTACAGGATCTCACAGAGGCTACGAGCTGAGCAGGAGTCCAAAAACCATTGTGAAGCTCATGTGAACTGCAAGTCTGAGAATATCTTCTGTGAATTGTGTGTCAGTCCCCATGTTCTTTGGTTGAAAACACCAACTGCGGAAGTAGCAGCAAGCTGTGAAGTCCCAAGAGTGGAGAGATGGGAAGGGAGCGAGGGAGAAGCAGCTGAAGGGGCCATGGGGGAGCGCTGGGCAGGAGGCGAAGGGCCGGTGGCCCGGCCATGTGGGCAAGGCAGTAGAGGAGGTGGGAAGGGAGCAGGTGGTGGGAATGGTGACCTTGGGAAAAGGCTGGGAACCAATGTCCTAACCTGTGAAAATTACGAAGAAAGTTCTTTTTGCGTCTGGTTATTATTCCATTTCTGAATATCTTGATCGGGAGTGTTTGGTGACCCTTGGACACAGGATACCAGACTATCAGGTGCACTGACCTAGGAACAGCAGTCGTTGGGTTCATACACGTTGCACAGAAGAAATGCTCGTACATGTTCGTGCTTCCTGGTGAAAGCAGAAAGGTCCTGAAGCTGGGCAGTGCAGAATACGACAAAGGCTTCAGAGGTACAGTGTGCTGGGAAAGATGCATGTCCACTTCTTGAAGAATTTTATAACTAAACTTTATGTAATGTATTACAATGATGTGAACAGTATTTCTGATAGATTGTTATACTCACCCGTCACAGCTTGAAAGCAAGTTTAACAGAAGAATTGGGTGGGACAGTGGAAAATTACTCCAACAAACAGTGGTACCTATCTTTTAAGTTTAGTGAATAGATCTTTCAGCAGAGGCAGGAATGCCATTGAAATGCATTAGGTGTGGCATTTCCCTGTTTAGCTGAAAAGAGAAGAATTGTATTAAATTTCCTTCCCCGAAAACATTCCAGAAAGAAAATGTGATCTGATACCTAATAAATGGGTTTCTGTGCTTACAGCCTTGACATCTGGTATGCAACAGAAATAAGTAACTTGAGCATCTTGGTGAACTTAAGTGCTGTGCTGTTTTCTCTTAGTCTACAGCTTGAGAATGACTTGGCTTTCGGGCCACTTCAGATCCTGAGTTTTTAATGTGAAACGTGAAAGAATCTAAGCAAACATCAATGTTTCTGAAAATTAGGTCCCTTTCAAGTCCACGTCCTGTGATCCTAAGTCACCCATCAGTGGGAAGTCCATCGGGAACTGGCACCAGTGGGCCAGAGCGGCAGAGTTTCAGGGTCAGAGTAGGTCAGAGCCAGCAGCACGAGGCTGCCTGCCAGCACGGGAGGGATGCGGAGGGCAGCCCAGCCACTGCCGTAGGCCCCGTGAGTGACCGGAGCGAGCTGAGAGTGCGTTGCTTGCACCTGATGCCTGTCCCATGATGCAGACTGACATTTCTTTTGCCGTGTCAGACATTTGCAGCCCCTTGGCAGCTGCGTTGGTTTTGGTTGATGCACAGGGATAACACCTTGTCCCCTATCAGAGGGGGCTGTCCCTTTTTAGTCCTCTCTACCGTTGTGTGCTGCTGAGCTTAGTGACACTCACAGTGACAAGAGACTGCGTGTCGGCCAGCAGGCCACTGCTCTGCTCAGTGCTCTACTTCCAAAGTTTGATTCTTCCATCACTTCACTGTTTTCCTACTTACTGAATTTGTATACAGCTTAAGGTTAAATATGAAATGTAGCCAGGCTTATTTGTTCATTTGATGATCATTATCAGCTGATAGCTAACTGTAGGACTCCCCTGCAGTGGTGTGCTATAAATAGCCTATTTTGTTATGTAACTCAGTGGAAAGATTCAGAAGCCTTTGCCTGAAGTCAGAGATCTCTCAGAAGGGTTCAGGGTATTTGACAGAAATTTTATTTCACCAGCTACTGCAACTGGATGCCTTATAAGCAGAGGAATAAAAAATAATAAAAATCAAGCTAAAGGCTGTGAATCTGAAAGCACAACACAGCTGTGAATTAGTGGCCCGTTCAGGCACAAAGCCCTCCCTAGGCCTGATCTTGGAGAAAAAGCTGCCATTCCTGTCAGCTGCCAGAAGTGATGTCGGGATGCTGGGCTTGGCACTCCCCTCTGACACACCCAGAAGTCTCACGGATATGAGATCTATGATAACCGGATTCTACACTCTGATACTGAACCCAGCAGAAACAGAAGGCAAAATGGGACAAATGGAAAAGAAAATGACCCTTTTCCAGACTTGATTGCATGGAAGAACAGAAAAGCTGTGCTGCCTTCACAGCCGTACAGTTATGGTTGTGTAGTTCTGTGGCTGTGCAGGACGGCAGAATAAAATTTTGACATGAAGAACCTGTCTTGAAAACAAAATTAAACCATTAAAATGTGTACTAAATATGATTAATGACGGTAATAAAATATTGGCAGTGAAAATTCCTTGTATTCTATTCACAGGATTTATAACTCAGCAAATTGTCTGACCATAAAAATCTCATATGGAAGTAAAGATGCCGACTGGAAGTGAATTTGTGTTTGTCAGGCTCTAATTTTTCACTGAACCTTATGACTTCATTAGGGTGTTTGAGGAGTCAGTTGCAAGGAAAGTGTGCTCTGGTTTACTGAGCTCAGATTTCTTGCTCTGACTCTGGTTCCAAGAACCTCAGCAGGTAAAATTAGCAGGCAAACTTGATCACTGGGAATTTATATTCTCTGGAGCTTTGTTGTCGACAGCTAAAACTTGAAGGCAGCATTTTTGTGTATGGCCAAAACCGAGAGCGATTTTAGTGGTGTACGTGAAGAATGGGAGAAAACGATCAGCTCAGGGTGTCGTCTGAGGAGGAAGATCAGCCAGAGACCCTCAGCGGCTCCCCTTGGTCTTGGGTAAGAGCTTACACCCTAACGATGCATAAATGACATTTTAAAGCTCCAGAAAAAATTAAGCAGCTGTGCTGTGTGAACCTGGGTAGAGCTGAGTACCATCAACTTTTTCACTTGGCTGTTGAGGTTGGTGTCTCGTTAATGGTTAGATTATCTGTTCTAGTTCTACCTGTGTACATCTGAAAAAAATTTGAGTGGGGAAAATCATCTTTTGCTTCTGTTGTGTATGTCAGATGCTACGAGAAATACTGGCTGATTCTGCACAGTTTGCTTTGCTGTCTCACTAGCTGTGTAGAGCAGCACCGTTGAAAGTTACCTTTTAGGTGTAATGAAGGGAAAATGATGTAAATAAGAGTGTAAATGTTAGCTCTGAAGGTCTGCATTAAGGAAAGAGCCAGTGAGACCCCTGTTACAAATAGAGAAATGTCCTGCCATAGATTTTTAGTAAGCTAGAAGCTGCCTTAATGAAAGACAATCTGCACTGACGGTCCACCAACAGTGGTTGCATCGCCCTGTGTTTGAAGATCTGGGCTTGGTGCCTGATGCTGCTAGAGAGGGTGTGGGTCAGTATGTGTTCTGATGGAAAGACAGAGGATGCATTCGCTCTGAAAGGGCTTCAAGAGGAAACAGGAACAGCTTTACTGAATGGTCTGGGAATTCTCTAAGTTTCAGGAAAAGGGAAGAGCTTCAACCAAGACTTTAAATTACTTTAAAAAAATAATTAAAGTGACTAAAAACCAATTATATGTCTTGAAATTAGTATTTATAGTTTCATTTAATAACCTTAAATTTCTATATCTTTTTATAGACTTACACACCTCTGATTTTTCTGGAAATGTCAATGTTTGAAATGGATTTTAAGTGTTTGTGGTCAGGCATGAATGGAACTTTCCTTCAGGCACCCAAGGATTTATTAGAGACAATTACTTTTTGAAGGTAAAAGGCATGGAATAAATTGGTTTAGCTGACGATAGGAGTGTGGATTTAAAATAGTCTCTTCTTCGGAGGAACATGAAGGGAGGATGAAAAGGAGTACCAGTTGTTCTCTCTATCATGATAAAGCTTTCCTGGTGAGCAACAGTATTTGTGTGTTGGTGAACATCTACATTTGATGAGTAGGAAGATAATTTATAGATATTGATTTCTGAATTAAACATCAAAGGAAACTTTCTATTTGCAATGAAAATCCGTACAGACGGAGCAGAATGGAGGCTGGGTGTGGAGAGACAGGTACTAAATAGTTAGCAGGTGCTTGGGGAGCCAAGGAACATCTAAACTACATTCAGTATCAACCAAACTCTGAGTATAAACAAAGAAAGCAGGGATTTTTTTTTTTAAACTTCAATCATCAGTGAATTTCTGGCTATCAGTTGTATTAAAATTAAGATGTCTTACATACAATGTTTTTTGACTATTGCATTTGTATGATATGTACTTTAAGTTTCCTTCTGGGAATTTCCTTCACGTCTAAGTCTCTGAAATTTCCACGGGAAATCACAGATCCCACTGCTCTGTGGAACAGTCTGTTCTGCAACAGGTGTGTAAGTTTCATTACAAGTTAAACTAACAGTGTTTTTCAGTGTATAAAGCATATTGGGTTTCTGATAGAAATACATGTGCTAAAGAGCATTTGAAACTGTTGCTATTGGCCTTTAGATGTTGCTGACTCTGGGCTTCTGCTCAGGACTTTGGAAGAGAAGGACCACTTACCTCCACAGATTTACTGAAGTGCTTCTGCATGTCGGTGTATTGCAGAGTACAGAGAAAACTGTGGTCCTTGTAGAGGATGACAGAATACATATATCTGAGAATATGAAAAGCTCATAATAGAGAGCTTTCCGATAAAAGGTTCCTTGGGTATGCAAAGACAAACATATGAGCCCTAGGCTCTGAAATGTAGCATGTGATTACAAAATTACATGCTTACGGAAGCAAAACTTGGTTTTGTAAGCATCTAGACCTCAAAACACTTTATCTGACTTACCATGATGTTGAAAAAGAATCATATAAATGTGATTTCATACATTTTCTTTCCCTAAGGATATGAATGAGATTGTACACTTCTGTCCTTTTTAGAGGAGGAACAAAGAAAAAAAAATAAATAAATAATGAACCATTGAGAGAAGCTGATACAATGCAGAGGGGATGGTGGCACTAGAATTTAAACACAGACTTGAAACAGAAAGATACTTAGGAAGATGGTTTTATGGTAACTACACAAATTAAGCAGCAAGAAAAAAATTACCTTAAAAACCTGCACGATCAGTCCAGCTTCTTCTCCACTTTTGACCGGTCAATGTGACGGCGTGTGAAGGTTCAACAGAGAAATGTGGCTAACCTGTGTTTTTAGAACTGGGAATGTTCAGAAGGGAGGACTCAGTGTGACCTGAAGCCCAGGTTGCTGCTGGACTATTTAGGTTACGCTATCCTGAAATACTTGCCTTTCTAGAACTCCTGTGGAAGTAAGACAGTTACAAATCCTCTGCAGTTGTTATAGTGCATTGCCACAACTTTGTCTGCATAAGGCAAAAGTGGATACCTGTAGCCCATTCTTGCACCCGTTTAGCCCACATCTAAACTGGGGAGAGGCTGCTGTATGCTACAGTGCTCTCTCGTGTTGCGGAGAGCTTATTTCACACTTCTGGACTGCTCTGGGAAGGGCAGGCTAAAGCCTCTCTAGCCTATCCCTGAGAGCACTGTACTGGCAACATCCCCAGACTGCACCCTGCAAAGCTGGGAGGAGGTGGTGGCTGGGGAGGTGACAAGCTCATGACCTGCAGAAAGAGGGCTAGAAGACAACACGTCCACCTCAGGGAAATGGTCTGGCTGTGACGGAGGAGCCAAGCATGGCAGTGCTGTGCCACCGGCGTTTTGACATGGCTGGCTCTTCCCACGCCCCTCTTCCCACTGGTGACACACCCTCGGTGACGGACTCTACCGACCTGCAGACCATGTAGACTCTGTCGATCTGCCGACCAAGCTGGGCTGTGTGTTACTGGTGAGGAACTCATCCCAGCCTAGCTGTTAGCATAGGGCTGTCACTGGGGCTGGCACCCCCATTTCAGTGTATTAACCAAAGGAGACGGGCTGGGGGAGCGGGGAGGGCAGGGACCATTCCTGCCGGCCCCTCCGCCCCCCTGAATCCACACTCGCCCCGCGGTTGGACGCTGCTGCGTTGCAGGGCCCCACGCCGCCCTGTTTGCTCAGCTCTGCTGGGGCATCCCAGCAAGGCAGGGGAGCCGCAGCAGCTTGTGCCCCCCCAGCACTGAAAAGCCAAGGCAAGCCATAAGCGACGGCAGCAGCGAAGGGGTGCCGCGGTCGGACGGCTGCACGCTGGGCGTGCCCACCTGGATTCCCGTTGTGTGACTGGGACAGTGACGAGCTTGCTTGGATTCCAGCTTGTTCGCTGTTTCACCGGTTCAGTGGGGGGCTATTTATTTTGTTTTTAAGAATGTGATTGACCCCCCCGTGCTCCGGGGCAGGCAGCTGTCTTGCCAGCGCGGCGTGGTGAGGGGCTGCTCTGGGGGAGACATGTCGGGCGGCACGGCTGCCGCTTTCCCGGGAGAGCATCAGCCGGGCCGGAGGGGTCCCAGGGTGGCTGTGGAGCTTCTCTTCCAACCAAACATTGCCCAGAACAGCCACTGCTGGGCCATGTGTGGAGAACGCGTCTGCTCCTCCAGCCGGGGGTGAAGCGCAGTCGTGTTCAGCAGGGCGACAGGACCCTCTCGCACGGAGACCCGGTGCCAGCCCGACTCGCCGGCCGGCGTCCCTGGGCACTGCTGCCCTCCTGCTGAGTCCCCAGCGGCTGAGCCACGCGGGGGTTGTCTCAGTTAGGCTTCGTGGTGGGCATTGAAAGCCAGCAGCGTATTTAACAATAACAAAAGTACATCGGGGGAAAGAGAAAGTTATTAAAACTTCTCCAAGCTCTCCACATGGCAGTGTTTCTTTCAATTTGACCCGATAAATATGTTTTTTTTTACCTGTTAGCTAATAAAATACTGTGGGCTGTGTAGCTTAACTAAGAGGTGCTGTCAATGCTGTTCACAGTTAACGACAGAAATATCAAGGAGAGACACTGAAAGCACTCACCCACCCTGGTTATCACTACATTTTAGAGCAGGACTGGGCCTGTCAAAACATAGCTGACACGAGGAGATCTGTGCAAATTCCTGAATCAAATACAAACTTCCCATATGGCCCTAGGCAGAATTCAGGTTTTATTTTCCAGTGTTTCCACTTACTGTAGGTAGCTCTGCTCTGAGATCCCGTCTGGAGACCTTCACGTTCAGAGGAATTTCTACACATTTCACCTGAACTGCAGGGGCAGAGTGGCTGTGAAAATCCCCCCCAGAGCCGCTCGCAATGGGTGCACAAAGTACATGGGCACACTTGAAAACTGTCACCTTCATCTCTCTCCACTCCCCAACTTTTTAAGGTTAATTTAACCTGAAGCTTATATTGTATTTTGAGATCCTCTGGGAGAAGCCTTCTAGAAATGCAGAGCTTTATTGCAGCGAAGTTGCCATCTGTTGCCAGTGCTCCAGCTGCAGTTGATGCTGCTGTGGGAGAGGGGTGGGCTGGCTTCTCAAGGACGAGTTGCTCTCGGTCTCTGCCCAGTCCCAGGCCAAACCACTGGGTCATTGATAAAATGCTGTCATTTCTCCACGCTGCAGGCAGTCCTGGTTTTACCATATTCCAGTGGGGGTAACCATTGAGTTAGCATCAGTTTCTTTGGAAACATCTGCGTGTGTCTTGCCGTGAGACTTTTACTGCAAGAAAACTGTCATCGCACGTGAATCAGAAGGAGCAGGCTGGGGACGGAGGCTGCTCCCCCCCGACCCCGCCATGCCGTGCTGCTGGGACCAGCTGGTGACCAGAGCCGGCTCACCTGCAGCTGCGGTTGCCTCCAGTCCCCTGCGCTTGGCAGCAGGAATGCCCACAGGGTCAACAGCATGGGCTCTGGTTCTGCTTTATTTCGTGGGCCTTTCTGCAGCCACCTGCAGAGCAGACCGGCTTTTCGGAGGCAGGAGCTCCTCTCCGCCGTGGTGGCCTTACCCAACTGTGCCCAGCAGGTCAGCGGCTGCAGCCCGGGGAGGAGGTGACACGGGGCTGCTCCCGTTTCAGAGGGCTGACAGGATGTATTTTTGCAAGGGTAAAGAAGTCTCAGCGGTGTTCACCACAGATGTACTTTCCTTCAGCATCAAGAATGTGTGCTGCCTTCCCACCTACCGAAAAACAAACAGTAAATTGAACCCGAATCCTTCCTCGTGGTTCAGCCCGGAGCTCCCAGAGCCCCTCTCTGGGCAGCTGACTGGAGACCAAGTCCTTTCGCATTTTATTTAGAGCAGGTTGCTGGAGGTCAGCAATCCTCCTGCATCTGGAGATCATGTCTCAGAGAGCCTGCCTTGTCTTAATATAGATTTGAAAGTTCAGCTTGGCCCCTGGGGATGAATGGCTGTGAGGGTGATCAGTGGTCAACAAATGGCATCCAGGTTGTCAGCTGCTTCGCCCGCAGTTCCTGTCGCCCACACTGCCTTTGCCTGATAACCTTTCTTTGCACGATGAGTAATGCTTTAATAACATTTATCTTCTGCTGCAGTAAATGCAAATAGGGTGTTAACCTCTCTGTTTCCGACTCTCCTGCTCCTTGTTGTGGTCTGTGACAGCCAAATCTCACCTGGAGCAGGAGTTTGCACCACGTCAAGGCCACAGGCTAAGGACTGGTCAGTCCAGGGGTGAGCTTCAGCAGCCCTGATCGGGCTAAGCAAAACCTACACTGAGATCTTGGCTGCAAGCGCAAAACACTCCTAAAAGTGGAGCACATAAGGAGAACCCAGTCCAAATAGGCAGAAAGCACAAACACATCTCCAGGAACCAGGGCTGCCTTAAAAGATGAGATTTTTGAAAACAGTGATACATACTGGTTCCCTTGTACTCACTTTCAGATTTTTGAATTTAAAAATTTATCAAGCTTTTACCAGTCATGGCAAAGGTTAAAACTTCTTTCCATTTAAAGTCCCCTGTCTCTGGCAGATATGAAAAAGCTTCCTGAAAAGCAGCAGAAGGCTGGCGCTTACACTGCAGGCTCCCAAAGAGCTTCTACTCTGAATCAATGAGCAGACAAGGGCTGGGCTGTCATCAGCTGAGCATCTCTCACCACTGTCACTCACAGAGCCACGAGGCTGCGCGTGCTATAACAGGGTGCGTACCAAAAGGGACCGTCATGCTGGCACCCCAGAACCCGCATCCTTTGGTTTTAATGGGCACAGGCTGGGGAGATCATTGGAGAAGTCCATTCATGGCAAAATGGTTCAGGAAATGCAGAACTGTCTTCTACTTTGCTAGAAATTATATGGGGGAGGGAGGGTGTTAAGGAAATCGGAGCAAATGGTCTTGTGGATCTAATTGCTTTTATGAAGCTAGAAATAATTAATGAATTGCAAATGGAGCTGCATATGTCAAGGGCTAGAGACGGGCGTGGAAGTGAGCGTGGGGGCAGAAAGCAAAGCTATGCTTGCCTGTGGAGTAAAGGAGCAGTGAGAAGAGAAGGGCATGAGACCATGAATTTTCTCTCTTTCAGTACCAGTAGCCACTCTCACAGGAAAATCGGGCACCATTTTTCTGAGAGATTACCAGTACAATGCCTCATATATGGGGGCAGAAGGAAAAAGAATTTCCCAAAACCATTTCTCATTTAACCTGTGGTCTGTATGGTTCCAGATGAAGCTGGTGCCTTCTGTTGCACCTCCATCACCAGCCCCGAGCTCTCTCTACACCTGCGCCACTGCCCGTCGCTGCTGTATCGGGTTGGTTTCCCTGCAAAGCTGACAGCAAAGCAGAGTCTCCAGCCAGCTTTGCAGAGCATCCTTGTGTTTTGTCCTGCAGGGACCTGACACTCCCCTCGTGGGCAGGAATTTCATGTGCATGTGTGTGAGTTTTGTTTAGGTTTCTGAAGCAACTGAAGTAGAAAATGAAGTAAGTACAAAATGCTAAAAATGTATTTTTTTAACAAGGCCTCCAGGGAGATGAGGTTTCAGTGTCTTGGAAAACTCTGCAGCGCTGCCATGGCACTCAGGGGCGGGAGTCAAGAGCCTGCCTATCCCTCAGTAGTACCACTTAGAAGTTACAGCTCTTTAAATCTTCAACAACTGACAAGCTGTGATTTTTATCTTTAGGGTCTCCTAGGCAGTTCATCATCAAACCCACAGACCACAGCACAAAAGAGCAATCATTTACTCAGACACCGCAGGCACTACATTACAGGCACTGCGACCAGGCGATGGAGGCATGGCATTCACAAAAAATTCTCCGTCCTTCTTTCAGAAAGGCCAAGAAGAAAGTACTTGATGGAGGGATTTATGTGGTTTCTGTATGCTCTTGCCCTCTCCTCCTTTTATTCACTTCTGTCTTCTAAATTTCCTAAAAGCCTTGATCTGATCTTGGAGCAATGCTCGCTTTGCAGCGTTGCTGCTGAAATCCACTGCTATAATGGATGAGCAAATCGTCCTGCTACTGGACCTTGTGTTAACAAACAAGGAGGGACTGGTGGAGGATGTGAAGGTTGGAAGTAGACTCGGCTGCAGTGACCATGAAATGGTGAAGTTCAGGATCCTGCGTGGAGGAAGCAGGGCGATAAGCAGGATCAAAACCCTGGACCTCAGGAGGGCTGACTTTGCCCTCTTCAAGGAGCTCCTGGGAGGAATCCCATGGGCCAGGGCTCTCGAAGGCAGGGGGGTCCATGAGTGCTGGTCGCTCTTTAAACAACACTTCTTCCATGCACAGGAGCAATGCATCCTCCTGAGAAAGAAATCAAGCAAAGGAGGCAGGAGACCTGCATGGTTAAACAAGGAGCTTCTAGCGGAGATCAGGCAGAAGAGAAAGGTCCATGGAATGTGGAAAGAGGGACAG
>Ga0065711_1026898_pt1 | contig 57461 bp, 18 predicted proteins | sample Hoacrofraction12_FD_59098 | JGI IMG/M metagenome (GOLD analysis project Ga0065711, IMG submission 59098) | Hoatzin crop microbial communities from Cojedes, Venezuela - Epithelial fraction 12 v2 (version 2) | ecosystem: Host-associated > Birds > Digestive system > Esophagus > Crop | place...
CTTCAGACCTTCATATACATCTGTGGGATCCCCCTGAGCCGTCTCTTCTGCAGGCTGAACGGTCCCAGCTCTCTCAGCCTTTCCTCACATGCGAGGTGCTTCAGTCCTTCAGTCATCTTCATGGCCCTTCGTTAAACTCTCTCCAGGAGGTCTGTGTCTCTGTTGTTGTCAGCTAGGCTTTATCCTCCCTGTTGTGTGTCATCTGCAAACTTGCTGAGGGTACACTGTCCCCCATCATCTGGATCGCTGATGGATACGTTGAACAGCATTACAGCCAGTGTTGAACCCTGGGGTGAACTGCTAGTTACTGGCCTCCGACTAAACTTTGTGCCACTGGTTACCACCCTCTGGGCCCAGCTGTTCAGCCAGTATTCAATTCACCTCACTGTCTGTACTAGATTTTTTTTTTTTTATGACTGTGGTATACTTTGTTAAAGCACTACAGCTGCAATGTTTTCTTAAAAAAAGCATTCAGTTCCTGAATAATCCATATGCAACTGTCTTCGGCAAAATCTTGATTTGACTAAATGTTCCTAATTTCTACCAGAAAAATCAAAGCAAATATTTTGGCTGGCTTTGGAGTTTTTTCAGACAGAATGTATGTGGTGAACCCTGTGTTCTGGTTATCTTGACCTACGCCTTGATTTAAAATCAGTGTCGTAATTCATTTACCTGGAAGTATTGTCAGTTCATGGAGAAAGCTTGCACTGATTTCATGTGTTCCCTACATGTTCCTCATTTCTTTTCAGGAAATAAGATTCTCCTAGAGATGATGGAAAGGAGAAAGTGGAAAAAAATGCCTCCATCTCTAGGAACCAAGAGCACCTCTACTCCCTCATTTCCATTCATCTGGTATGCAAAACATCATAGTTCTTGTTTCCCACATTTTCCACTCCCTCTGTTCACTCTGTCTTCAGACGTTGAAGGTAGAGGAATCCACCCTGTGATATTCAGAGAAATACGTTGTACAGAGTAATTTCCTTCTGGGGAATGATCAGATGCGCTGGTGGGAACTGACAGAGAGAGTCGAGTCTGATAGTACTTTGCCATCCATCACACCTGTGATAAAGTTGTTCGGCTTCTCTGAGCACGTAAGCCCTGGATAACAAAGGCACAGGACGTGACGCTTTCTGTCTGACTTCAGGATTCGTGTGCTACTCGTTGTTCATAACGACTCATTGCTGACTGATAGGAGTCAGTGATATCCGTTCAGTTACGTGAGCATTCCTACCAGTTGTACAGATGTCATTCACTCGAGCAGTAGCCTAATTTGCATTGTCAGAGCACAGTCCAAGAAGTAAATGTGTGTGTCAGACTGAAATTGTCTCTTTCTGCTAGAAACTGTTATTCCAAGCCAAGGTTAGACCTACAGCTGAGTCACAGAAGACAGACCTCTGGTACTAATGCATTGAGAAGATGTCTAATTACAGGGCTGTTGATGAAGATCATATTCTCTTTCTTAAATTAATTGAAATCAACTGTATTTCTTTGATGCAGATAATTATCAGAAATTCCCTTTGCATTACCTTGTACATGACTTTTTGTGGTAAGTCACAGAAAGAAACTGGCAGGCAAGATTCAGTGGAAACCCTGAGTCTGCCAAAATACAGGTTTGGTGATGCTAATATATAGAGTTTTCTGGCATGAAAAATGAAGTGAAAATTTATTGTGGTGAGCAATGATCTCCTTATTACCTCACAAATGGTAATTGTATCTGTTTGTCATCGCAATATGTTGGGAAATGAATCTTATAAAGCTGTTGCCCACTGATCTGAGAAGATGTGAATGTTGATCGAACCTCAGGAGGAGGATTTGCCAAAACCTCAGCTGGTATACATTGATACTATTCCCTTCAAGCCAATGAAGTTGCATTTATTTACATCAGTCAACCATCTGGGCTTGTGTTTTAGGAACTGAATTTGATTTTCAAGGATCTGGAATTTAATCAGTCTCTGTAGTACTTTTAATTTTATACTGAAGGAATTCAAATACTCCTTTGTTCTCCCTTCAAGGTCCCCTCTCAATTTTCCCACTCATGCCCTCCTTTTCTTTTTCATTCCAACAGCTGGTTTTTTTTTGGTATGCAAGGTTAGTTTCTCCTCCTTCTATATCTGGCAGAAGGCTGGTGGTCAGGGATGCTCCACACAAGATTACTATGCAAATAGGCACATGGCGTGCAGCACCCCATTAGACATGATGGAGAATCATTCTCTAGGGATTGAGTAGCAACCTGGCAGTCAGCATTACACCATCTCGCTGTCTTGTTTCCGACGCTTGGCTTGTTTAGAAGCTGGTGAATGTGAACATGAGCTGTTCCTGGTGCAGCAGCTGCATTTGTGAGGGAATAACTGCTCCTCTTGCACTGCTGCATCTGGACATGCAGATTGCATCCTGGCTCATGCGAAAGAAGGAAGAACAACCACCAAAGAACGCCAAGCAGTGGTCTGGTTTGCTTAGTTGTATTTATACGTTTATGGAAGTGGCAACTATCTCCAATCTAATGAAGTTTGTTTATTTATGTACTTATTTCTTTATTTTGCAAAGATACAAAATTTCATGGTTCTAGATCCTGCTTTGTATAGAAGTATCCCAGAATTTGCTGGAAGCTTGACAAGTTGAGCAGCAGAGAGCGATGACAGAAATCATGTTCTTGTGTTTGGGCAAGAAACTTTTATGTAATTCTCTAAAAGAATAGTGTTGATTTTGAATTTTTTACTTTTCTGCTGAAATCTTTTTCCTTTTCCACATGAAATTAAGATCTTTGGAAGTTTCTCAATGTACAGCTTGAGAAAAAGGTCTTCAAGGCACAGAGGAATACACTCTTACCAAAGAGATGAGATCTGGGAAACCTGGGTTCATTTCCTTGCTTGTTCATTTAAGTAAGCTGTCTCCCACAGCACCAGTGAGTGCCCCGCTACCCACCTGAGATATCACTCTTCCGTGACTTGTCTAGAAATTCCATCCTAAATCCAAGAAGCCAACTTGATGCTCTTTGGGGGAAAAATTACTGATCAGTTCTCATTAATACTGATCAGGCTTAAGTTAGCGGAATGTTGTATGGAATTGGAGACTACTCAAGACCTTTGACTTCCAGACCAGCTTGGTTACCTTTGAATTTAACACGAATGGACAGCTCAAATTCTCCAGTAAAAACTTAGAAGAATTGTTCCTCTTTCCATATTCAGTCTTCAGCTACTTGAACCAAGAAATGCCCAGAGGAATGGAAATATTAACAGAACTTTCCCAAGTTGTGGAGAAGTTTAATTGGCTTTGGTTTAAAATCCAAGGATAGGCTCTGGGTTAGTGTTAAGTTTCTCCAAATACACACGCTTGACCTAATTATGCATTAAATGGTTTTCAAAGACTCTTTTCTTTGATCCTTCTAATTTTGGAATGATGTCTTTAAATGTTCATACCCTTATTATGTGCTGTTAATTTCAAAATGTTCTGCTTACTGCTAGATGTGCTGTTTCTAAAACCTCTTTCACCTGCTTTTCATGACAAAGTATGATCTCAGATCACCTGTTTTCTTTCTTTGCCTACATGTTGTTATTCAGAGGTGCAATAGTTGTTTGCTTGCTGCTATTTTCATTTTAAGTCCAAATTCTGACTGAAAATTATCTTATTTAAATGCAGCAGTGGGGACACCTGCTCTTGACATGTGAGAACATTCTGGTGACATAACCAGCTACTAATAATAGAAACAGCACTCTGGGCCTTCATTATAAGCCATGTGATGCTTCTGCCGCAGTGCCAAGTCAAACATCGTAATTCCACCCACTGAGAAATAACTATTCCCCAGAGAGGGAGCAAGGGAGCAAGTGACAGAAAGATTCGTGTTGGTTTTGAGTCCTGAATGACTTCTGACTACCCCTATGTAACACACTTGGCTTTGGTGCCATGTGTTTCTTCTGTACTGACTTCGGATCCAAGACTAATAGGAAGAATTTTAGTGTGGTGTTCTTCCTTGGTTAAAACCGAGTGCTTTATATTTTGGAAGTGTTAGAGTTGTAAAAATTAAAGGAATTACAACAAAAGTAGTTTCAGCCTGGTAGTTATTGAAATGCTTTAGGCATTACTTTATTTTTATCCACCATTTAAACCCCATAGCAGTGAGACTGTTGACTTACATTGAGACCACCATTGCAATTAATATCCCTTCAAAGGCTTCTGTGCCAAACTGACCCTTGCAGGGCCTGCAGTCATTTCACAATCTGTGCTGTGAGATATCAGGTGTGCAGAGTATTACATTTCTAACAGAGACAATGCTTTGCTGTCCTGAAATCTGTACTGAGACACCCAAATATACTGGTTTGTTATCTCTTGCCAACCTGATGCTGTCAATGTCTGTGTCACCTCTGTACATCTGTACCCTGTTTGGAGATAGTCCATGATAAAGTTGTGATGCACATCTTTGAATTTTTTTCTTTTTTGCTTTGGTGTTATTTTTATATCCATTAAGACCAGCCTGATTTCTGAAGATCTTCATTAAGATCAAACATCCAGTTTCTCTCCTTGAACAGGAACAGTGAAAGTAATCTTATTCCAAGCTGCCATCATGGCTTGTCACAAATTGGTTGTCTGAGTTATATTTGGGTTACAAGATGTATAAATCACAATAGAATTTGCCCTGCTGTCTAGCGTATCAGCTCTTGGGCAGATCTGTTTTCTTCATAAAAATATTAGAGTTACTATGTCGCTTTCTGCAGGAATGGTTTTCTCACCCATATGTTCTGGTTTCACAACTAACTGCATTTCCAGTATTTTGGAAGGTATACAACATCCTGAACACTCGTGATTTACGTACCAGGTGGCAGATATGGAAAGTTTCTGCACTCCATGGCAGGGGAGGATGGAAAGAGACTGAAAAGAGGATTCTTTGAAAAGATCCCAGAGTTCTTTTTCTCTCTTCTGCTATTTGCAAATTTGCTAATTTTAAGTAATTTGTTATTCAGAATCACTCAGCAATGTTCCAAGTGAATAAAAGCCTCTGGACCATACATAAATGATGTTCTCCCCAAGTCTTTGCTGTTTGTTGTTGCTATCGTTATATGTTACCATGGCAATATTTTTGTGCGATGACTGGTTAAGTATGGCTAACAAAGAGGGGGGAGAATATGATCAATTTACTATGCTTTTGACACAGTGCGGTGAACTTAGGAATGTGTTGGTTTGTTTTTTCTTCTGAAAAGAAGAAACCTGACAGATTTATGTAAGTTTTAGGAGTTTTGTGAAGTAGTCAGCTGCTGGCAACAAACTTTCCTCAAGGAATGAATACTGATGAGATCCTCAAACACGTGCCCTTTGCCATCGCTCAAATCAGATGTTGTTCATACAGAGATAAATACATGCAGGGCAAGTAAACTATGAATCCAAAAGAAGTTTCTGACTCATGTGATAGTTCTTGTATGCTCTTGGCACCTTTCGTCTAGCTGTAAACATTACATTCTCTAAAGGATGCCTTCACTGAGACGGATCGCATAACTGAGAAACACGGGAAAGCAGTAAAAAAGAGTGTAAGGGGTTCTCACACGGGTTTTTGTCAGCAAAGAAAACTGCTGATCAAAAGGTTTAATCTTTTTGGTCTGTATCTGCCAGTGGATTTCAGCTGTTAGCTTTCTGTTTCCTCTCCATCATCTCCTGCTGTATGGGAAGGGTTATTCTGTGCTTAGCAATTCACCTGTTTTTCAAGCTGGTACCTTGCTAAACGCAGTACCAGTAGGAAGCAAAGCTAACTTGTTAGAGATACCTGTCATGGGACTTCACTCTGCCAAGCTACCGCAGGAAGCTCTAAGGAATCCAAACAAAATGTAACGATAATGTCCCCCAGAGAGACGCAGCATCCTTCTGCCGTGGATCATTCCTACAGAGGAATTGCATACAGTTTAAATGATCCGTGCTGTATGATCCCAAGTGATTGGCAATGTAATATTTCACATAAATGACTCGTAAGAAAAGAATGTCACTTAGTAAAACTTTCAGAAACGGAAAGATTTGAAGCCATTTATTAATCCTGCTTTTCTTAATGAAGACTGTTCTTTTTTGGGGAAAAGAAAGATTTTCCACTTAGCTGCAGACGCTTTCAATGTCAAACATAGTGCCAATACTGAAAACAGTAATCCGTTTAAGCATATTTCATCTGATTTTAAGAGGGCCAGAGCACACGTGCTTCTGATGGAAATTAATGGTAACTGTGAATGCTCAGACCCATCCACGTTCGGAAATAACTAGATTTGTTGGCATATGAGTGCTATATATGACATTCTGTCAGCCTTGGTTTCAATGGGGTTTTTGTTTTTGAGTGAAATAGGATCAGGACCCTCTTACTAAAGCTGGTAAACACAGCTTCAGCAACCTGCTTACACCATGCCTGAATCTGATTTAAAAGGGAAAGGATGGATAATTAATTTGCTCTTTCTGTTAGCAAATTTAAAAAAAAAAAAAAAGGTGGAATGCAGTGCTACACATTATAGCCTGTTGACACTAAGATTCAGCTTTTAAGTGCTTTTAGAGCTAGTGATGTAGCTACAGTAGCAAATAAAATTTTAGAGAAAATCCCTTGAACCATGACAATGAAATTACCGTAGCAGATTTCTGTTGGAAAGAATTTAGCAACCGCAGTAGTGTTTTCTTTCTGTTTTTGGATCTAGACCTCTTCCTCATTCCTTTCTTGACAGATTTTCTTTCCTGGGTAAGCATTTGGAATGGGACTAGAATATTACTGGCTTTCAGGCTAGATCTAAATGACATTTGCGTATTAAATCAGAACTAGATATGCTAACTTCAAAGGAGTTTTTGAATATTGGAGCTAGCACATGCACCGGTATCAAGGAAACATAAAAGCTGCATTTTAGGTTATTATTGTAGGTTATTATTTTAGGTTAGGGATTCTACCTGCCTACCCAAGTTTTTACTTCTGTATCATTTGAGTGGAAAAGTAACAAGTGTATAAAACACCTTCGTAAAGTAAGTTGTATGAAATTTGGTTGGCTGAAATAACTAGGTGTAAATAGGACCAACTTTTAATTACAGCCAATGCCTCACGTGGAGGACCCACTGGTTTCTCTTCATGGACAGAAGAAATCTTCTCATCAGAACCTAGCTATTACAATAGTTTCTAGAAGGATCCAACACCAGGTGTTTTGGGATGTCTTTGTTACAAGGAAGTGGAATCTTGAAGGATGGCAGATAGGCAGGTAAAATATTCAAGAAGTATGCAAAAACATGCTAAGGTCAGAACAGAAGCCATTAGAAAGCAGGAGCCTAGCAAGGGAAGAAAGAGACCTTGTTGCAAGACAGGTCAAAGAGCTCTGAGGAGAAATGATCTTTGTAAATGAAAACTTCAGCATGATACAGGGAGCCTGAATGGTGACTTAGTGTCTCAGAATTACATTACCTTTCCATTGTATCGTTAGTTCATCGTTGCTAGCTTTTTGTTAGTAGGTAGGTCTTTGTATTCAAGTATTCCCTGGCACAGAACTGTCGTGTTTTTGCTAGCAGTTCCATTTTACTGGTAGCTTCTTTTTTGTTCTGTTATTACAATGTCACAAAAAGTTCTTTGGTAATATGACTGCTACCCTCGTGTTAAATAGCAAATCGCCAAATTTTGGAGTTCTTTTAGTTTGTTTTCTGTTACCTTTTCATGTCGTTAAGACTTAACTCTGTCTCACTATGAAACAGAGCGCTCTTTGTCAACTTTCCACGAGCATGTGTGTGGTTTTTGGTAAATTACCTGTTCTGGTTTGAAACTGGCAGTAGTTTTCAAGTTTACAAGAAACTTTAATAGCTTGTTATTACAAAAACTATCTGAATTAGGATTGAGTTGGAATATGCAACTAGTTTTTAGACCTGTACGTCTGGAATGATTTCCTTGTAATTGGAATTAACAGACCAGTGGAGGATGCCCTGGGCATAGAAGCGTATTCCAATTACTTAATGCCAGAACAGCCACTGTTAGCACCACTTCTCCAGTTTCCCGTGCACACAGCTGTACCAGAAAGAAAGGGACAGACCAGGTTTTTCCCGCCAGCTGAGCAAGCTTCAGCTGCTGGAACATTCCTTTAAGGCCAGGAACAAGGTAGTCCTGATAATGCTGCCCTTACGGTGGGGTCTGCTCAGCAGCTGGGTAGGTCAGGGTGGGAAACAATGTTTGAAGCTCCTTTCCTAGTCTTTTGACGATCCCATCCTTAAGCAGAGAAATTAGCACGTAGCACATTACAGACAGCAATGATGCCTTTCCATTTGCTAGTTCTGTTCAGAAGCCATGCTTAACTAGATCTGTGGAGTCATTCAATTTGTAATAAATAAGTTCAGCTCCCAATTACCCAGCACACTTTGTTTTTATTTAACTACATCATTTTTCATTGTGCCGCAGGGTATATTTTGCAAATTATGTCACTTCGAGTTACTCTCTGGAGTCTGACTGATGTTAGAGCACTGACCTGAGATGGAAAGTCAAATACTAAAAAGCAAAACAACATTTGGTTCATCACTGTGAGACTTAAAAAAGATATCTGCAACTGTTCCGTTAGTCCTGAGCCCAGAGGGTTTCGGGGAGATGCAGGATCATGCTGAATATTAAGCAGAACTACAGAAAGCTTAATGAGTAGTTTTGCTGTTTGGTTGATTTGGTCACAGTTCTGCTAGAATTCTTTCAAAAACTTGAATCTGTACTTTGTAAGGGCCTAATGTCATTAAGTATCTCAGAGGAATATAAACAAAATTTGACTACTACTCGCCTTTTATTTTTTCCTTTCCCTGGAGGCATGTGTTTTACAGATTGCAGGGAGGATGTAATACCTGACTAGCTATAGCAAAGCATGCACCTAGCAATGCCCAAGGACTGCAAATGTGCTTGTTGCATCACTGGTGATGCAAGAGGAGAGCTGCGTCTTGCTGCTCTTCGCCCCATTTCTTTACTTCAAAAGACACTGTGGAGTCTAAATTTTATAGCTGGATTGTAAGAAGTTGAAAAATATCCTGACCAAAAGCTACACTGTCACTAGAATTAGTAAGACAACTGTAAGCAGACTTCAGCAGGTGCGGAGATCAGAAAGGAAATTTCACTTCGTGTGTAAAATAGTCTGAAGTGTTTGATGTATGGTGAGGTGTTTGGCCACTGCAGGAGATGGGCTTCGGTACTTGATGGACCAAAGAAAGAACAGTGTGACAGCTGCTGTGTGTGTACAGTGTAATGGACTCCTGTATGAAAATAAGAACCCATTTGATTACTGGATAACGTGATCGCCTTTGAACTCCATCAATCTCTGACTTCTTAAAGAAGCAGATGGAGGGCAAGCAGCTAAGCAATGAGGATCCCCACCAATCAGTCAGAAGTTTCCAAACCAGAAATTCGATGAGAATCACCACATGGAAATGACAGTCACTCACACAGAGAGAAGGTTTTTTTCGCCGAACAATTTTGTCAAATCATTGTGTATGAGGAGTAACATAAAGCTGACAATGCTATAAGGCATGGCATAAAAGCGTAAGCTACCATTGCAGAGACCGGAGATGAAAAAGCTGTATGTTTTCAATTTAGGGGGTAAGGGCTATGTGGTTTACAAGGGGAAGGGAAGATCAAAGAAGACTATGTCAGGTGGCCCCAGAGGGACTTTTAAGTTATAGCAGGGACTGGAATAATTTGTGAGATGCTTTTAATTTCCTGTGCTACTAGTAGAGAGAGTTTTTGAATTCTGCCTAACGGAATTGTTGGAGAAGTAGCTAATAGTTATTTTGTGAAAAAGATATGCTGGATAAATGGCTAATTTTTAGAGGATTTCTCTGAGCTGGTGCATGAAACTATTCTGGTTGAGTTTTGTGAAGATATATTTCAGATGTATGTGCAAAGTACTTCAGCATTCTTTGAGATGGAAGACTATCTATGTAAATGCAAGATACTAATTAATGTGCTTCATGCATTTAATTTCTGAGAATATATATGATTCCTGACAAATGAATTTGTCACAGATCGCCACATAGCCACTTCTTTCGCATTTCCCCCACAGACATAAGAGTGCAGCAGTTGGATTTTATACTTTTTATTGAAGGGTAGATAAAAATTAAATCTGTTTTCATTTTCAATGACTTTCTAAACATATATTTAGTAATAAAAAGAAGTCTGTATATATATATAAAGAATTTGAAGCCATCATAATCTGTGTAGTGACTATACTTGCTATAAACTATTAAAACTATTTGCCTTTGAAAACAATAATAAGAGCAGCATAGATATTCTGCCACAGTTTTCCTGGAATTAGTTTGTTGAGGTATTAAACTGGCTGTTGATAGAGACACTGCCTTCCCTGTGCATGTCAATACTTTAGTTTTCTAGTTTGTTTTCAGATGGTTTATGTTAGTTCATTGAAAATTTAAAATCCAGTTGGGAGAACAGAAAAAGCAAAAAATGCCCTCGTGCTTTTCCTATCTGTGGTTAGGAGCTAGATATGAGAAGGTGAGATGTACTCTTCCTAAAGTTGTGGAAGAATAGAAATAATATGTTTAAATCCATAAGTGCATAAAAATGCTTATGTTACTTAAATTGCATTTGAACTGAAAATTAGTTTATTAACACTGCAGTTTTCTTATGAAGTACACATATTTAAGACAACTTTATTTAACAAATAAAATTTCAGAATGCTTGTTTTGTTTATTTTAAGAAGATTCGAATTTCCATGCTAATATAATTGATACATATCAACTTTAAAAAAATAATCATTGTTTTCTAACATAATAAAACTAAACATTAGAAATTAAGTAAACAGAAAGTAGTCATATATAATCGCCAAGTTAAATACATGTGTATACATTCAGTGCAGCAGAAGAAAAGATCACATTCTATCATCCCAAGAGTCAAACTTTCTTTAGACAAATAGCTAAAATAGACAAATAAAATAAAATTAGAATTTGTTATTTAGATCAAAGGTTTTGCTATTAATTTAATTACGGTTCAAAACCAGTGATTTACGTTGCTTCAATTTCAGTTACTACTGTAAATAGAAGTCAAGGGCTTGTTTGGTTTCACATAGGAAAATTCTCAACATTAGGTATCCGATATTAGAGTACATATGTGGGGGAAATCACTTAATCTATTCATATTTCGATATAAAATATTCTGATAGAACAGCAGGTACGAGATTATTGATGTGAATTTACTACTTTTTAAAAATGGGGTTTGAAAGCAAGATCATTAAGAAATCATCTGCGGTCTTGGAAATTTACAGCTCATACTGTTTATGTAAATACTGCGCAGGGAAAAAAAGGCAGCTCTCTAGGCCTGCCGTCAAGAATGCACAATCTATTGCTCTGAAGAGAATAGCTGCTAGGAGAATCAATGCAAATGTAGTTTCTTTTCTCAGTAGAAAGCTCCTGAACAGGGTTCAGCCTAAGTTCAAAGATTTTGTTGTGTGGAAATACAATATGGTTACACTGTGCTACACTTGGAGGTTATAGATTCATCACCTTAGGTGGAAGATGCAGAACTGCTTGGCTGACAGGCATACGAACGTGTTGGCTTGGCTTCCTTTTTCTGCTTTCATGATTTTTGTATTTCCTCATTCAGGGCTGAGCCTGAGCGGTCTTAGTTGTGGCATCTCCACCTGCTTATTTTGGTTTTATGTCTTTTCTGGAAATAGGTTAGGGATGAAATCCATTTAAAGAGAATTGATCATTTATATGTATATTAAAATGCAGCTAGATTAGAATACAAGACATTTAATTTTTCTGATCCAGAAAACTTCTCTTTGGTACAGTAAGACCTTCTTTTTCTCACAACATAATCCACAGCTCTTTCCAGTGAAGGTGATGGAGCTAGACCGCATGAAACTGATCCCAAATTTTGATTAGCGATATCAGCTGCACAGACAGATGAAGAATAAGAGATCCTGACTCGAACCATCAGTAAGCCAGCATTATACAGATTTTAGTTGGGTTTTCTACAGGAAGAAGGTTTCTGTATCCATGCTGCGTGTGACCTCCTGTTAATTTTCAGTCCCCTTGTCTGCTTCCAAACCCAATCTGAAAGATGAGTAAGGATCTGTAGGATAAATACTGTGTTAGAAGTCCTGAAACTTGGGAGCCAGGGAAAGGAGAGAGACCCTAGAAGTGCTCCAAATGAAGGAGAGGCCGCAGGGTTGTCTCAAAAAAACTATGGAGGCGAGTGATCTTGTAAAATGTCCCAGGAATAGATGGGGCAGCTGAAGCTTACACTTCTGGAAGTGTGCAAATCCATCAGTATGTTGCTGTGTGCACTACAGCATGTTCCATTACCTTAAATGCTCAAAAAGCCATTCCTGTGGCCACTAAAATAAATTTCCAGGAAGGTGATGTGGTTCCATGGGCAGGGTTTGGAAATTCCTGCTCAGAGGGGTTCTTTGCATTGTCTTTCTAAGATACTGTTTTCTGGATGCATCAGTCATTGACGGGCTCAAAAGTTGGTTTGAAGACGAGAGCCGGAGGCTTCATTCACTCGGGGAAAATGCTGCACATTTCTGGAACTTAATCTATTATTTTTATGTTTGATATGACATTGGGTGAAGGGACAACATATTGTTCTGGCTAATATATTTGAATGTGTAATTACCAATGAGGCAACAGTACTGGTCTGATTCCCATTACAAGCAAGAAATACAGAGCAAACATGATACTGTCAGGTTCCAAGGGAACCGGGGTGAAGAGAAGTCTGCTCTAATGCTGGAAATATTGCCAGCCAGGGAAACAAAAAGAAAACCTCCCCAGAGGTATAATTAAATCAGCTTTTAGAAAATACATACTTTGTAAATACTTTGTTGTTATGGATAACATGGGAGTACTTGATCATGAAAGCAATTGGACTGAACTAAAAATGATAACTGAGGCTGGGCTGAAACTGGTCGTTAGAGGTAAATGATGCCCAGGTATCACTTGTTTCAATGGAGGTGGGTTTCATACAAACTTCACGAAGAATTTTCTGAGAAAAGTGGTTGATGCTTAAACATTTCAATATAAAGACATCCTCTTATAATTTTGGTAAATAAGAGATACAACAATATCATTTCAGGAAGTTAAAATTATTCTTTCATTTCTTAATTTTTAATTCAAGTATTATTTTTGTTCAAAGTTGACAGCAGGCACAAGTAAGGAAGAAGTGGACCTTTAGAAAGAAAGTGTATTTTGAAACCTATGGATCCTGACATTCAGATTAGCCAAGTAATAGAAGTATAAATGGAAGGAAGTGGCATAGTACATGTTGTCATTACATACCAGCCAAATGAAGGCAATGTTTACACAACAAAAACAACAACAACAATTACTAATAATTGCCTTGCATTTTAGAGCAGGCCTAATGAATTGTAGCGCTTTAACTTCAGTGAGTTGGGCATGGCATAAAACTGAGGCTTCATCCAAATAAAGTGATTAAAAAATAACCTGTAGACTGTTTAGAGGAGGCAGGAAAGACCCTGGGTTTACACTGTTTGACAAGACTGTGCTTTGGATAGTTGTGGTAAGATGTGACTGAGACACTAAAAGCTCTGTCTGGAGCTGTGGCAATTGTGGTATTTGATGTTTTGTTCGACACTTGTGCCAGAAGTAGTTAATTAATGTGAAAATGTAAGTGTATATATGTTTGTAAAATCAAAATTACAATTTAGTCTGAGCAAAATGATGGCATTTTTATTCAGATTTCTGTAATTATTGGTGTGTCTGTTTTCAGTTGTTTGATGAGAAAAGCTAAGTGCCTCTTTCCGTGTTTATTTGCCCTGTACTTGGTTTCAGGTTTTTTAGTAGAAGAGTAAATTGAAACTTCTTTAAATAAGGTTTTCCAAATCTGGCTCTATATCAGGGGTGTACAGTGTGTATACTTTTAAATAACAATAATAATCCTTACCATTCATCTGTATTTTTGTATTATGTATATCATGCACGTGGAATAGCTGAAAAAAAATCCCAAAACAAATTTGAGGTTTGTTCCCAAACTGCTTCTAAATCCCCAGGTTTTTCAATATTGAAATGCTTAAAAATCAACTCTTGAATATTTATCTAAAAATTAAAGCTGCTGTAGCTCTAGATTTCTGAAACATGCTTCAGTTTTCCAAGTCCCATGAAGAACTTGAATATGTAACCTCTCTGATAAATTTCTCATTGTTGTTGCGACCCTTGAAGCTTGTTGTTTCAAATCAAGCTGATGACTAGTGAAAGCGGTAATTTATGGCCAGAAAAGTTCTTCTTTTCATTCTCCTGAAGTCCTCTCTTAATTATGATGTACTTCAGTAGACATTTAGCCTGGCTAGAAAAGACCCAAAATAAATGTGAATAATTACTTAGAGGCTCAGCATTTTGCTTGACTGAAAACAACCCATTTGCATGGTGTCAGTTCTGGCAAGGCAGCCGGATGAGACGTTCCCACCTCTCTCTGCCCCCAGACATTCATTTCGGTGCCGCAGTTCATTGCCTTTTCAGTTGCGCTGGTACAACAGCTTTTGAGAATAAACTGCAAACCGGTCAGCTACAAGGTTCCCGGTTTTAGAAAAACAAGAATCTGACCTTAAATAAAGAGCATTTCAACCCTGTGATGCAACCGTACAAAGAGCGGTGTTGGTAGAAGGGAGGAGGCAGTGACCACTGATGCAGGGCTCATGAGCTGCCACTGGTAGGATTACATAGGGCATTTTTCTGAACTTTTTTTAGGGTTTCTCCCTGAAGTTTGGTGCATTGTCAAAATCTGAGACATTCTGTGTTGGCGAGGAAGGGAGTTTAAACTTTATTCCAATATGATTGTGAATTTTATGTAAGCACAATGAAACATTAGAGGTAAATAAACATAGCAATAAGGACAATGGAAGCAGCTGAAAGCAGGTCCTGGTACAGAAATGAAGAAAATCGATGGAATTTGAGTATTCCTGGATTAGGTGAAACCTATAAGAAAGAGTGCTTATAGAAGTCTGGGACATAAAAAGACCTTTTTCTAAATTGCCTTTCCAAACTGGGATTGATTTTTATTCACCAGAAAGTTTAAAATTTCAAAACTGTAATGTTTGTCAGGGCAAATCCTAGAAGTTTAAAATTGGTAAACTGTTAAAACTGCAAAGCTATAGCGTTAGGACAAAAAAATTGAATTGGCATTCTAAAATCGTTATGTCAAACACGAGCCTAAAGCCTTGTGACAGTAGGTGAGATAGAAGCCCTTCAGAAAAAAAAAAAGGAAAAATATTATTTAAACAATAACTAAACCCATAATTATGTATGTTGTTAAATTCACTTTACAAACATCTTTGCAGAAAATCCAGGGAGCGTTCCTCGATGGTTAGGAAAACTGAAATTCAAGGATTTTTTGTTATTGTTAGTGTGCTCCATCTCATCTGAATTTGTAGCATTGCTGTTATTTAGAAGTCGGTGCACTGTTATTTTACGTGACTCTTCATTACCTGTTCATTGCAGTTCTGACCAGGACTAATCCGTTTGGCGCGGAAGGGTTTGTTGAATCTGAGTTTCTGTCTTTGGGAGAAGGCAGAGCTGAACCCAGTGAAGATTAACAAGTAGAAGTTTTATTTACAAACTCTGTAAGCAAAGAATGACTAGAACACCTTTATTGGTGAGTTTTATGTAACTGCTTTTGTTTTACTCAGGTCCTGGTACAAAGTCAGCTGAGGCCAATGTAAGAGCGGTATGATGGGAGGCATAGAGTGGATACCTCATGTTGTGACGGCATGGGATGCCATGGGTTCCACTTCTGGGTTAGCTGCTGCCGTCCTTTGTGATGCTGGGTAAGTCACCGACCTTCTCTGCGTCTTACTTGCAGTTACAATTCTCCCTGTCTCACAGGACAGTTCTAAGTAGGAAGGTGATGAGAGCATGACTGCATACACAGAATTGTCTCTGATAATGACTTAGCAGTGTGGTTCGTTGTTGCTGACCATGTTGTAATTAATCGTAAAAATGCTGTATTTCACTTTCACTGTTTTGGGGTTATTGCCTGTACTGTTTTTCTCAAGATTGTCTTACTCCCAGGGATACTTTTAAGAGCAGAAAAAGTAGTCACTTGCCTTCAGCAACAGACCACGTACCTTGTCTCTGCGTGCGTGCCAGCTCTGGGCAAGCTGCTCCCTCACCCGCTTAGCACACAGCCCAGAGCATGCAGAGAGAAGAGGTGGGGAAGGGACTTCTTGAATAATGGTGGGAGTCATCGAAGGGGAAAGGCTGAGGGCTGGCTCCTGGAGGTGGTGAGGAGTTCTCCAGCACCCAGGGTTTTGGCCAAGCTTCACTGAACCTTATTTGTAGCACCCAAAGGCTCTCATCCGACTATGAGAACTATTGGGTAACTGGAATTGTTTGTTTCCTGAATGGAGATTACAGCCACATCAGCAGAGAGTTTCTCTGCCCAACTTCATTTGTGATTTGATACTTTAAAGTTGTGTCCAAACAATTTAATTTCTTTGCTAACAGTTAACTAACAGAAAAGTAGTGTACAATTCATTCTTCTGGAGATAACAGAAAAAGTTCATTGTTGTGACCTTTTAAATTCTGGTTATAGATTTCTACTTAGAAGAGAGCTTTTTGATGTTTTTTTTATTACTGTTGTTTTATTTATCTCTATCTTCTCTAAATGACCAGTTAAAAAGCACCCTAGCTATTGTAGTTCATGTCCAAAAGCTGTTATCATTTAACAGCTGCTTTTGTTGTTTTTATAGCCATATGCCACTTAAAGCTTATTTGATCTCCTTAAATGACCGTAGTGTGCACTCTTATGCAATCCTATTTTAAAGAGATTTATGTGACTACAGCTGGAAATGGGGTCAAAATGGGCTCGAACTGGGATTTTCACAACTGTCTAACAGTCTGACTTGCACCAGAATGAGTGTGTGTCAGGCTGCTGGTAAATCCCTCTAGATTCCTGTCTATCCTTTTAGAAACCTCAGTGACCTTGGGGAGAACCCACAGAGCCCTCACATTATCCCAGTGAAAGCGAGAACTCCCACAGGGCTGCCTGTGGTGATACTGGTGAAGTGGGAATGCCTGGAAAGCTGAGCTTCATAGCTTCACTGAGAGCTGAGGTGGAACAGAAAAGTGTTCAAATAGCCATCAAATCACAGAAAACATAATGGATGTGGATGTGAAGGTTTTTAGTTATGTTTCTTTTTTTGTTTTATTTGACTACTGGGTCTACCTCAGCTCAGGCCTTACTAATAGTGGCATCTTCTGAGTAGTTCTCAGGAGAAGACTACATATGGTGTGTCCTGGTGTAGTCTGTGCCATGGCAAGCAGGAAGACTCACAACAGTCTGCTCTGAAACTTAAAAGCTGTGTAGGAATGTTATTTATGGTGTGTATTTCCCATACCCGCCATCTTTCCCTTCTTGGGGTGATAAATAGAGGCTATTTCAGACAGAGAATTTGTACACTCAAAGATGCTTTGAGTACAGTGGCAGTTAAGGATTTAGTTCAAAGCAAGGAGGGAAGGATGGAGCAGATACACAGTAGCTCATGGCCAAAAGGCTGATCACACGTTGAACTAACAAGCTCTATAAAAGTACTTCTCTGGTAGTTAAAAGTGAGCCTCTTGCGCAGCAGAATGAAACACCTTGTAACTGAAAAGCAAGCCTGTTATGTAGCTTGAATTAAAAATGTCTCTGTTTGTGTTGTAACAGCCTGTATTCCTTTTGGTTATAGCCTGAAAGCTCCAAACTGGAGAATCAGAGTCGTAGGGGAAAACTCTCTCGCTGACAGACTTTTGCTTCTTTGAGGCTGCTTTAAGCTACTTTGCCAAACTGCAGCTCACTCCTGTTGTTTTGCTTTGCTGCAGCTTCAAGCAGCAAGTTAGTCCTTTCCCAGCCTTATGCTTCTCCAGCCTTATGCTTCCCACTTTTCTCTTTTTTCTCTTTTTTTTTCCTCCTTTTTTCTCTCCTTTTCTGCTTTTTTCTCTTTGTGTTTTTTTCTTTTGGGTTTGGTGGTTTGGTTTTTTGGTTGGTGTTTTTTTTGGACACTTGCTTCACTTTCAAGCTCACTGTTATAGTATTTCACAAATGACAAATAGTTTTCTGTATTTATTTCACGATTGACAAATAGTTTTCTCCTATCCTTTTTATGGCACTACTTTCTGTTTTTGCTGTGCACTTCAAGCAGATTTGAAAAGCCTGAGGCAGAGGTCTAGATTCGAAATCAGATTCACGTACTACTGTTCCACCTGAGCTGCAGTTTAGGAGTCTAGGACCAAAAGCGATTTGCATACAAACTGTACATCATTGCTAAAATGCCTGTTAACCCATAGGCACCTAGTTTTCTTGCCTGTAAAATTGCTTTAGTGTGTGTTCATGGTGCAATACAAATGTTGTGCAGAATCCCAAGTCTGTATTAAGTAAGAGTAGGGAATCTTACAGATACACAAGTATGAGTCCAGAAGCAATCTGCCTGCGTTAATGCGATCCTGCAATGAGCTAATGCACAGCCATTTGTTCAAAGCTAAGAGTTTAGCTGTAGTGTCTTCATTGAGTAGAATGGGTTAGGACTGGCAAGGAAGGACCGACAGGCAAGTGAAAGATGCCTGGTAGCTAGAAATTGTTGCCTAATGCCTCCTCCTCTTTCTGCACATTCGTTTAAATGAGCCAGTGGCCAAGATCAGTATACCCTCATATGTCTTGCTGGGCTTCTTGTGCTGTGCAGAGAGAGTCCATCAGCAGAATGCCTGCGACAGCAGTTTGCTTCTGCATGGGCAGGCATTGGCACCCAGCGCCCCTCCCTGAAACAAGGGAGTTCTCCCGGTCGCTGGCATAGTTATGAAGAACAGACCTTTGCATCATCTCTAAGCTACACTCACATACTAGAGGACAAAGCTCCTCAGAAGTAGGCACCTACTACTGTAGTTACAATTCATTTCCTACTAACCATTACTTGACTTCAACAACAGAGACTCTGCACAAGCTTTCTAGGAGATTTAGCGGCAGAGAAAGATTGAAACAGCAATGTTGAGTTATGGTAACTCAGAGCAATTCATTGAAACGGCAGACAAAAACACAGTTTTCATGATCTTAAACTCTTTATGAACAATTAGCTGGAAATAATGCATAAAAGCTCTTCTTGAGCTTGAGAGGAAACTTTGCAGTTTTCAAGTTGGGCTTATTTTATTAACCAAGGTTACAGATGAATTAAACACATGTCTTTTAAAGGAATAGGAGTCACTCTTTTCTGTAGCATTGTCATCTTCATCTTTCAAAAGCTGATAGAAACAAATTTCCAACTCCATAATATGAATTTCCTTGAAATATATTGTAATAGTCACCAAAAACATAGATGTATATCAATGATGTATGGGTGTTGAGAAGATTCCAAATAAACCCCAACAACAATTAATCCATGTAGCTGTGTGATGTCTTTATCAAGTTATAGAGATTTTTCAGCTTGAAATCTAAACCTTTGCAAGATATAAGGTATCTGTGATGCCTAAAAAGAAAGAACTGAGAAAAATAAATCCACAGTAATAGGCTTGTATTTTGTATTGAGCACCCAAACTAGTGTCAGCTGTTCCTGGCTTTGATGGCTGAACAAGCATAAGAACAATTGGAGCCATTTGGCTGATGCGATTTAAATGCTGTGCTGAAGCGTCGAACTGCTGTTTCCAAAGGAAAAAGGAGTGAACTGGGGAGGAAGATGAACAAAGAAATGTAGAAACAGAAAATATTTAGAACTTGGTTAAAACAAAAACAGTGAACTGAAGCTGTGTTCAAAAATTATTATTCCAAAGGGGTGGAGAAGAGAATAGGAATGGATCGTATTTTTTGGATAGGTGTGTCCGGGCTTATGGTCGACTGGGTAAAGTATTAGGCTTGATGTATTTAAAGATCTCATACAATTTGCCTAGTCTATCAAGAATAAGCATGGATCATTCTGCTGCAAAGTGAAAAGGGGGGGAGCGTAGAGTGTTCATGAAGACTGTTGTGCTCGGTGTTTGTCAGTTACAGCGATCTCTATGTGCAAAGAGTGGGCTGGCCTTTTTTGCCCATTTAGATGTTGGGGTTTTTTCATCTTCCGTTGAAGTAAGCCGTCTGGACTTTTGGGTGCTATTCAGGTTTTTGCACATGTACTGTATTATATCTGGTATTAATTTTCAGGAGGGAAATTTATAAGCTTTGTATGGGATGCTTGTAAACCTCTACCACATCTGCAGGTGTGACCATTATATCTATTAGCTCGATTCTGTTTTCAGGTTTCTCTGGGGATGAGTGATCCACAGACTGCAATAACATAGAATGTTGTATTGAAAGTAATGGTTTTTATATTCTTGTGATTCTCAGTTTCTAGTCCCCAAGCTCTGATTCTTCTGCAATCAAAATCTTTCACAGGTATAAGCATCAGTTCATTGACAAACTTAAGAATGTGCTTAATTTTAAACATGTGAATAGTTCCCCAGATATGTCATAAAAAGGGTACCAATAGTAGAACTTCACATTTCATACAGTATTTAGCAAATACAGACAAAGGGTACAGGTGTACTAGAAGTCAGAGTTTTTTTCCAAAGCATCATTTCTAGTTCACGGTGTTAATAAAAGCAGCAGTGTAAGAATGAAAGCATGTGCAAAATGGGAACAGGATTAGCCTTAAAGTTTATAGCACTTATAAAGAAATGAGTCACAAGGGCATTTTAAAGGGCTGTCTCACTCTATTGTGCATGACTATATTTCATCACTTGATTATCACAGGTATATGTAAAGAAAGCTAATGCAATAGCTGGAAAAATAGTTGTGGCAGCAAAAAAGACAGGTTCGCTAAAATATCTGCATTTATACTCTAACTACATCCAATACTGTGAGTTATAAATGCTCTAGAATTAAGTCATTTACAAGCCATTATTGTTAAATCAGAGGTTGAGCTGAAATTTTTCTGTGTACGTCAAACTCTGAAATACAACAATGAAAGGAAGTTGGCAAAATCAGATGCATGCTCAAAAAAATCAAGTTACAATAGATTCCCTAACTTTAGATTATTTGAATAAAAGAAGTCATTAAATACCTAGGAAATTTTTTTAAATTATTATTATTGTGGTATAAAATACAACCATCACTTATCTGCACATTGCTGCATGAAATAGTTCCTCCTTGTGATGCTATTTCTGCCACTGGGAGATATTTTCAGTTGACTGGACAGATCTTTATTTGGTAGAAAATATGCATTCAGTAGAACTCCACCTGGCTTGGTTCTGAAGTTCTGTTTCCCCTTTTGTTTGTACACGTAGCTCCTAGTTGCTAGCAGTGTCTATTTTTTTTAGCTCTTAGCTCAGTCATAAAAGGAAAATATTCATGTGTTAGCAGTCCCACAGAGCTGTGTTTTCTACCAAAGTAAAAGTAATAGAAGTATAGAGACTTGAAAAGTTCTTGTCCTGTGTTCTTATCTACCATCATGAGCAGGGAATTAGTACAACGCATTTCTAAGCAATGCTTCTAGCTCACTTCACAAATATTTTTTATCAGGTCTGAGTTATAACCAACAAATATGTTCCGCTGAATCCCACGTATCTCAGACCTTTGAACTTTACACCAAATAGTATATCATAATAAAAAATTCATAGCATAATTTTCGCTCCTACATTTTCCAGCTGAGATTTGCAGAGATGACGGCACTTTTTTCTGGGAGAGGAAAGCTAATATATGTCTAAAAGGCGATGAGGTCATGAGTGGGGGCAGTGATATATACACATGAAAACTAGCAATATGTAAGTATTACTGTTGAGAACTATTCTGAGTTTGAGTAGTTTTCATGAATTCCTTAAGGGTTGGTCAACCTAGTCAGTTTATTTGTAGTCCAACACAGGAATAGATCACGCTACCAGGACATCTGCTGAATAAACTGAGCCATCTGCTTAAAAGCTGATGGCACAATATAGAACACAATGTTTATAATCTGTACAATTTCAGCACAGCTAGTTTCTCATTTCTATAAAAATGTTTTTAGAGCAAGCGTGTTGTTGTTGCAAAGCCAAGTTTCCACCCTTCTGCACTCAGCATTCCTGATGGAGAAGGAAACAGAGTAGACATTGCCCTTAACACCTGGGCCTGTAGGTCCAAGATCTCAGCAGATGATGGAGAAGAAATAGGACTGGGAAGAATGGTCCTCCTCCCTCTCCGGCACGCAGTCCTGCAATCAGCCTAAGCCGTGCTGGATGAAATTTTGAGGGGAAAAAATAAACTAAAGCTCACATGCAATATTACACTTGACTAGGTGTTAGTTTTTCCTCTCTCTTTGGCAAACAGTCATGAAGAAGGAATAAATAAATACTCAGCTATGAAGTCCACTACCAGGAAATTGGTCTATGCTAAACTGGCTTAGCCGTGATTAAAGTAACGTCAAATTCGAAGGGAATTTATATTATATCAAGCAAAGTGCATTTCAAGCTCTTGCTGCTAACCATTGTAGTCTTGCCCAGATCATGTTTGATAGTAAAGTGAAGGATGAGTTATTAATGTGTTTCGCAGTTTAATTTTTTTTTCCTGTTTGAAACTACAGTCTATCTGTGATGTTAAGGAGAAAATGCATTTATGTCTCAAACTTACTTAGTACGTGAATTCAATTTTAATCTGATGCCAAACCTGTTCACTTGAAAAGTGAGTCTACTTTTGTGTTTACAGTAGTGGACTAAGGTTGGAGAGCTCTAGGGAGTATCACTGAGAGCAATTCATCCAAATATTCTCATAGTTCAGATTATATATTTTAAGCATTGTGGGTGGACTGTGGAGTAGCACCTGCCCTTATTGCCTTTGATGGGAACCAACTTTATTCAGCCCTATCATAAAAAGCCCTTTTTCTCTTCCACCTGTTACCATACTACCTTTGTGAAAATACAAATTGGCTTGGATTCTGTGCTGTTCCTGAATGGTGTTTGTCCACGGTGGATTGTGTGTGTCTGCATGGGTGGTAGGCTATAGATTTTGGTCCTGCCTTTCTGTTTTTTATACCTATAGTGTGTGCTAGATGTGTCCCAGGCCTGTTCTGTAATAAAACATACACATGTCTCCCTTGAGAACGGTATTTAGGATAGGTGTTGCCGAAATGCAGATTACTCTTCCAGAGCCTTTCCAGCACATCCTGGCCTTGTCTTCAGGGAGAGCATTGCTGGAAATGGTAGGTCTCTAGATAGCTGGGGGATTTCTGGTGTTTAGGGAATTTCTCTCTGCAGCTGTAAGGCACATGACCCAACAAGTTCTTGATATTGTCACATCTTTGATAGTTGGTGTCAGTTAACTGAGTGGGTGAAATTACTTAAGTAGATGGAGACTTGGATGTCAGCCTTCATGCATGACATTTTGTTAGGGCAATTTGGATAACAGATAAAATTTAACCCATAGTTGTGTTAATCCTTTTGTACTACATGTAACATTATTTCAAAATTCTCTTTAATACAGTTTCAGTCCACTTGATGTCTAATATATAATTAATTTTGATCAGCAGGCTGAATGAGAGGTCATTCCAAAGAATTTAGGGTGACTTAGAAGAGAGGTTTTGATAGGCACAAAATGTAAGCTATGTGGTAAGATCACGTGTTCTGCTGCTGCTATTAATGTAGTTGTTCTTAGATGTTTTTGTTAATTAAAAGGGTTTTTTTCTTCAAAACAGGTTATGTAGTATCCTTTCCAAACTGTCCCATGTGGGAGGTCTGCGTTTTATACTTTTATATATCTTAGAATAGTTTGGCTGGAAGGGACCTTTACAGGTGACCTAGTCCACCCACTGCCTGGAGGATGGGGCCGGACTCTTTCCAGTGGTGCCCAGCGACGGGACAAGGGGCAACGGGCACAAACTGAAGCAGAGGAAGTTCCGTCTGAACAGGAGGAAGAACTTCTTCCCTCTGAGGGTGACAGAGCCCTGGCACAGGCTGCCCAGAGGGGTTGTGGAGTCTCCTTCTCTGGAGATATTCAAACCCCAACTGGACATGGTCCTGTGCAGCCTGCTGTAGGTGACCCTGCTTCGGCAGGGGGGTTGGACTTGGTGATCCCCAGAGGTCCCTTCCAACCCCTGCTGTTATGTGATTCTGTGACTTGCCCTTGTTGAAGCCATGCTGGCTGTCTCAAATTATATTACCTTATATATCTGCAAATTTTCTTTTCAGTCCATGCAACCACTTAAATTAAAGTAACAGATACCTTTCTACTCAGATTGCAAAATCAGTTCAATGTTTAAGCATTTACTCATCTAAAAGGTGTAAATAATCCTGCTGAGTGCAAGCACACTGAGGAAATGGCAAATGTGCTTTTGCAATTTCAACAGAAATGATGTTTTAAAATTAGGCTGGAGTAATTTGTAACTGCGATTGTGAACACCATGTTTTCCTCACTTTAAAAAATATCAGTGCCATTACAAATTCTTTTGTTGTTGATATTTTTCATATTATTATTTTGCACTGAAATAGTGATCGTTATCTCTCTTAGATACAGAGAGAACATATTTTTCTGGAGAATTTTATTTTATTTCTCTCCACTTGAAAACTATTTTGCATGCCTAGGACCATTTGTTTTAACCTTGCACAGTCCAGATGTTCCAGTCTTCAGAATTCCAAAATTCCGTGAGGGATTCCTGGCTTTTAAATAAGTGCCAGTGTGGGTGAGGCTAAAATACATCTAATATGGAGCTTAATCTTCAAACACTAGCCAAGCAGCTGGCATTTAGGCTGACATTGATCAAAAGACACTACTCCTGATTTTGTGAAGTCTGCCAAGATGAAAATATTTCTTTCGAATTTGTTCTGCCATTAAGGTGGTTCTCCCCATATTTTAATGCTAGGGTTAAGCCAGATCTCTTTCATGTTACGTTCAAGCGTGTTTTAGCCAGAGAAAACAGGCTGTCTAAAGCCATCGGGATAATGGTGTGATTTTAAAATCTCCCCTGGGTTTAATAAAAGGTGGTAGTTTTGGTGAAATTTCTCTGATAGGCCTTTCTGTTAATGCTTATCTAGATAATGCATCTTCCAAATGTTCTGACCAGAGTGTGTGTGATATTAAGAAGACTTTGTCCTGTAGCTCCACAGATGTTTTTTCTGCACCTTTTTTATTATGAGTTGGGGTTAGAATTTCACAGCTATGTTGAAGGGTATTTTGTGTTCTCTATGCATCTAGCTATAGTCTTATGGAATTCCCCAGCGGAATCAAGGGGGGAGAATAGACTTCTAAAAGACAAGCTTGTTGAAAGGAATGCAGTGATTACTGCTTAATGCCAGCTGAGTTATCATGGTATAACTGCTTCTTATCCTCTTTGATACCAAGTCTTATGAACAACATGGGTTTTGGATGCCTGATGGTCAATGCAATAAAGAACAAGTTACCATCAAAGGAAGTGGTGTATCGGAGAGCTCCAGATGTAAATGAAATGTGTATTTTCAATTGATTTGCATCTTTGGAAAGCAGAGAAAGAAAATATTTTCCGGCGGTGTAATTAAGCATAGCTCCATTGATTTCTGGTGGCAATTTAAAGTTTGCAGGCATCTTAGGGCCTGGCCTTCTAGTCAAAGGCAAACTATTAAAGCAGACATACTTCAGATTTGCTGCAAATTGGAATTTGATTTGTTTCTTCCAATTTCTAGTTCATCTAGGAACAGACAGGAGGAACTTTTTCCCCCCCCTAAAATGTAGGCTGGTATTTAAGCTCCTGCATGAAACTTTGCTTGGCAGAATTAAAAGACAGTGAAAAAGCAAGGTAAGTAAACTTTCTGCTAATTATGTAAGTTGTTCTAGTGAAAGATTTAGGTCAGCGGACAGTTGTACAGGCTCTTTCATATTAATATTAATTTACCTATTTAAAATGGAGTGAAATACTTCTTTTGATATACATGATCACTCTTTAAAAACAACAAAATTAAATTGTGGCTTTTCCTTCCAAGATCTTTACACTGGCCAAAAATATGTGACCCTTCAAGGAGACAACTGACTTAATACACAAATTGTTAGTTTGGTTTTATTTATTCGGGAAGCTTTGTGAGTAGCGTCGCAGTTAAGTACTGTACGCTGCTGGTCACAGAGCAATGCAGTAGGGCCTGGCTGTCCAGAAACTAGAAAGCAAATAGTCTTAACTACTCCTGTCTTGGTATACAATATACAGCCCAACACTCTACAGTTGTGTGTAGCTAGTTGGCTACCTAGCCAGTTCACGTATTTAGACATATATACAGTCCTTTGTATCCACAGCACGTGCTTTTTGCTCTTGTCCCGCTTAGAATTTTCTGGCCTGCAAGTAACTCTTTGAGTTGGGTACCAGGTATGTGACATTCTTGAAACCATGCTTAGCCCTGCTTGTTTACAGTTCTTGTTTTCATTCCTCTGACAAAATCTGTGATTTCTAGGCCAATATAGGGCCCTGACAGCATTTTCATAACTTCCCAGTTCTCACTTGTGCTTGTTTACAGTCAAGGTATAAGGCAAGAATCAGAATCAGTTGCTCTGTTGGATGTTTCATATGGCTGTGTTCTGCTGCATGGGCTTAGTTAAGGGTTTGGAAACACTTTCAGAGTTACTGATTCCATTTCAGTAAAGTGTGTCAAAGAGAAACACCTTCTCTCTCATTTCAAATTACATGAACTGTTACTCTTCCCATTATTTGAATATTAAATGAGCTTGAGCCACTGGTTCAAGAGAAAAGGCGCACATATTAGAAAACCATTGTAAAAGCAGTGTGTGTGTTTATGTGTATTTGCATCAGCTCCCTGTCAACAGGAGTTAGGTTAGATGTTCCAACAAGTAATCATGTTTCATCCAAAACTGTTTTTTTCATGGTTTATTACCTATATTTGACTTTTGATGATGACTTCTGTGGCTGGTCAGCTCTAGGATTTGCTAATAATGTATGTTGTGCTAAAACCCTATACCTACTAAGTAAAAATTTGTATTTTCTTACTGCAGCAATTTGCTTTATATGTTTGCTGCAGCTTTAGAGACACAGTATTCAGAAACACAGCTAAGGCCTTGACACAGTTGACAGTTCTTACAAAAGGACTAGAAACAGTTCTGTTGGTAGACCTAGACCCAGGTATCGCCTTTTGCAATAGAGATGGGAAAGCTTTGAAAATGCCTGACTTCAATTAAACTGTTAGAAGTTTTGAAGAGCTCTCCCATTTCAATCTGTTACAACTCATCAGCAGATCACAAGTTTGTTTCCGAGTTGCTTACTCTCTCAGCATCCACAGAGGACGTCGCAGCAATCAGCTATCCCTGTGATTCTGCTCAGTATCCTTCCAATTCAGTCTCTGTGCTGGATGCTACCTGCTACGCAGTGGTGTAGTTGGAGGCTGTGTAACAAACAGTTCCTCTGGCTTTAATTTATGCTACCTATGGATGAAGACTTAGCAAATATATCAGAACTATGCGTTTGGCCATCTCAGGATAGCATCAGTGACTTTATGGAGACAGTCGGAATTATTTGTGGGTGTATGCAGAGAAAATCTTCTATGTCCTCTGTACTTTGTAGTTAAGCGAAGGGAATTCTGTCACCATATGGATATCTTTTTTTTAATGTATAGATGCTGAACAAATTCTCATTTCAGCCTTTGGGCATCTTTACTACAACCTGATATTCTTTGATGCAACGTGTGACTATTCAATGTGTGATTGTTCAATTCGTTCTTGCAGACATCCACGGCAATAAAATGTCCTCCATAGTGAATATTTCAGTAGTGTTGTGTTCCCTTCAGAAACAAAAGACGACATGTGATCATCATTCTGACATTACTTTTAAGTGTTGCTTTTCTCATAAATACAGAAAAACTGGGAGAAAAAAAATGGGGAGACCAGCGCCCGTAAGAATTAGATAGACTGTGCATTAACGATGAACTTAGGTTTTGCAATAAGAAGTGTTGCTATTTCACTGTGTTCTGTAAGTGGCTCTTCCAAAGAGCTGGCTTACAACTGCGTCTGTTCCCCCATCCCCTGTTGTCAAAACGATAACATGAAATACAGCTGAATGACCTGATTTCTTAGGACAAGCTGACCTGTTTCATTGTTCAATCTTTAGCCATAAGCTTCAAGTGCCAGTCCTCTGGGGATCTTTTTGGAAATATGTAGAAACCACATTCTATAGATGCAGTCGATGTGAGGAGAAGAAACATCACTGAATTCCAGTGTTATTAATTTAGTCCTAAAGAATAAAAGGATTCTGAGCCTTGTAGTGTTCTTTGCTGTATTCAGCATGGCAGGAAATCTTTACAGTTACTAAAAAAATTAAACTGGGACAGATCTTCTGCTGATACGGATTGCCTACTAGCTTATAATTTTGGCTCTGTGATACTTATAACTAAAAAATAACGGGGAAAAAATGCGGACAAAACACCTTAGTATGACGTAACCTGGAAGCTCAAACTGAAGATAATTGCATTTGAAAAAGCTTGTGACTCAATAAAAAGAAAAAATGAAAAAAAAAATTGAGACTAAATCAGTATATTTGATTGTAAGTAAACTCACTTGATGGGAGAGTAGATAATGAACTTCCAAAAGATTAATTTTATACAGAAAATGTTTTAATTTGTCCTTGATTTTAGGGCACTGAGAAGGCACCAGAGAAATTATCATGAAAGTTTAAATGTGTTTTTGTGTTGAATACCTGAAGGTTTTTCATCATTGCTTCCATCTTTGAATAGTCTGGCTTTTGCTGTATGAGTATTCCTTATCCCATTATCTTTGATGTACTAATGATGTCTGGAGTTAGTACAGATGAACATCTATGAAAATCCTTCCACCATATTATGAAATATCTTTCTAATCACAGAATCATAGAATGGTTTTGCTTGGGAGGGACCTTAAAGATCATCTAGTTCCAACCCCCCCTGCCATGGGCAGGGACACCTTCCACTAGACCAGGGTGCTCAAAGCCCCGTCCAGCCTTCCAGGGAGGTGGCATCCACAAATTCTGTGGGCAACCTGTGCCAGTGCCTCACCATTCTCATAGTAAAGTATTTAGTAAAGTGAATACTAGGAAAGTAGTAAATATTTAGTAATGTAAATTTAGTAAATTTTAGTACATTTTAGTAAATTTAGAATTTAGTAAAGTAAATACTAAAGTATTTAGTGAAGATATCAGGACTCCTCATTGTCACCTCCCAGCCAAAGCACTGACATACAAAGTATCAGAACTAAGCATGTTGTTTAAATTTCTTTGATGGCATTATCATATCATTGCTGCAGTCTGTTTGCTTCAGTTTGTGACTTGGATCTGGGCCCAGGTGCTAACTCATGCCTTCTGAACACTGGTATGTAGGGAGTACACTGACAGTTAATACTGCCTCCTTGTTCAGTAACGTTTTTGTTATATTTGTATGGATTCACTTCCTTAGCAGAGTGGATGCTTTAAATTGTAGAACAGCAAAACCTGAAAACAACACAGGAGTGATATTCAGTGTCTCTAAATAGAAATTTTAGGAAATCATGTAGTTTTGTTCCATAGAAAGCAGGGGCAACACTAACAGAATGTTGTTCATGGGTGTCTTCTGCCAAAATATTTTGTATTGTTCAGTCAGTTCTAATTCTGGACTTGGACTTTCCTATTGAGTTCAGGGCATGCTAGTTGCTTCTAAGTGAGAGAGATAATGATGTTTTAGCCATGGCAGGGTCACTGTCAGCAACACTCTAAGCTGAAAAATAAGCCTGTGGGCTTGTTCAACTTTCTAGTAAGTACTGGAGTCAAAATTGGAACCGTTCTGTGGTATTTTTGGTTCTTAGCTGTCCTTGTAGTTGCACTGACTACCTGCCAGCAGTGCAGCAGTTACAGTTTAATGTGTCACCAGATTAGAATTCTGCAGATTATGTTCTCGTGTCCAGAGAATGATCGAGTGTCACCCTCTGCAATACTGCGTGCCTCCTTCAGAAGACTAATTCCCCTCTTACGTGTACGATTTACATGTTTTCCTGTTGGCTGAACAGTGCAAGAGCTTACACTGGATGTAAATTCATAGCTTGGAAAGTTGCATCCAGCCAATTAGTGCGTTGCTGATTTTTGTTTTATAAGTGAAAATTTAGGAAAACATGGGAAGTGTGGAGCACAGGTAACTTGTCTTATTAATCTGGTGAGTAGACCTGAAATCTCTCCTGGCCTGGATGAAGCTGTAAAAATAAGAAAACAACCAGTGGCACCCACATAACATCTTCCAGTGTAATACTTATCTGCAGCTAGCACTGCTTCCATTCTGCTAAGGTAACTTTAAATAGTGATATAATGGTGATTTCTATCCTCCAAAGAGAAACAAGAAATGAGCACAGTGTGGGTTCCCAGAGTCTGGGAATGGAGATTAGCGCAGAGCATGGAGCAATGGGAGGGAGATGCAAGATGCAGCTCCTGAGCTCTCACTGAGCTCAGCCTGCCTCAAACAACCCACATGCTCAGCTGTTAAAGCTCTGCCATCTTAGGCAGAGCTGGAAGTGGGTGGTAGATGTGGATGAAAAACAGAAGTAATTTTTGTGATAGCAGATTGCTAATGGCTTTCTCAATCAGTTCTGAATTTGTTGTGCAGCTTATTGGTGTCAACATATATTGTGGGGAAGAGGCCAAGTACAGATCCTGGCCCCATAAGGTTTCCACAGCGGTTATTGCAGAATTAAGAATGCTAGCCCTGGTGGAAAAGCTTTACTAAATACGAATGAAATCAAAACAATATGTGATCAGGAAAGCAGGTATCCTACTTTCAGCATGACTATTTTGTGGTGTGTGAGTAAATATAAAATTTTACCATCTCTCAGAGTTAAGATGGTGGAATTTGCAATATCTAGAGGCTTGCTTTGTTCCCAATAGTACGTTCTCAAGATCTGAGTCTTTAATCTGCTATATAGATAAATCCCTAGATTTTTTATTTTCCATTTCTTTTTAATACTTTTCTACATCTCTCTTGAAGTTTTTCTTCTTTCACAGGAAGACTGGATCCACCTATGTGTTCCTAAGGTGTTAACCCAGTTGGGTGTTTTTTTAAAATACTACTGTACTACTAAATTCAAGCAAGTTGACTGAGTTTCCAGGCTAGGAGTTATGTCAATCAGCTTGACATGTGCATTACAAATTAGTAAATGAATGCAAATTCATTCAAAGTGAGATGAAATTTCTTGTCAAATTAACTTCTGCACCTCCCCAATTGCAGTGATTTGTGATAGTTGCATCTCTTACGCTTTATTCCTTGATTTTGTTATTAGCCCTTCTCATGGTTCTGTAACACATGTAGGGTATCAGTCCCTTGATATCTAAGTTCTGCACCTTGGTAAGCAATGAAGGAAATTTTGAATTCAGTGCATTTTCAAAAAGATGATGATGTAAGCACTGAACTGACTGCTACTTCTGTTTTAAAACAGTACTTGACCACAGAAGAGATTGCTGTAATCCCACTGGGCATGCAAGCATAGACTCAGCTTTACATTTCCCAAGCAGAAGGTACTTACCCAGACTGATGGCCACAGTACTTCATCCATTTCGGCTCCTACAGAAAACTTTCTGCACACACCAAATTTTAATGAAGTTTTATGAAATTCTTAATGAAATCACAGTGACAGAAATAATAATGACATGAAGGTATAATACTATTTTACAAATGAATTTAGTATAGATTGTCTTGTCTCTTCCTATGTACGTCTTTAACTTGCTTCCAAGTGCCATGTTTGATCTTTCCCTTTATCATTTACCTAGACAAATATTTCATATAAGCAGTACACTTGTAATCTGTTTTATCATACTTCTAATATATACTGAAAATGTAATGGAACTGAGATCCACTTTGAGTTGCCTGCTATCCAATGAACCAGTTAGGTATTGCATCCTTTAAGTAGATACGTGTGTATAGGTCATTTAATATTAATCATCTGCATTTTGAAGTCAACCTGTAACGTTTTAAAGCAGCCCACTTCTGTTGAGGTATAAAATTACTCTTTTCTATATACCTACTTGACCTCAGCATATCATGTGATTTCATTTTCTCTTACATAATTGCCCATGAACTATACAATCACTGAATTGTTATATGAGATTTTGTAGTTTTTAAAGTCCCCTGTCCCTTTTGTACGCTGAAGTGGGATTGTGAGCATAGGTATGAGGGTGGTAACATGACAGCATTAACCAAGATGGTAAGGCACTGTATCTGTCAGGGATGGTCACAATTTCACACGCTCAAACCATCAATACATGACGCACTGTGTCAAAGAGCCGCTAGAATTTGAAAGTACTTGATGGGTGGTTTTGGAGGTTTTGTGTAGTACTTACTACGGGTTTACAACTCAGTACTGAATGCATCTGAATAAATTAATTCTTTGTATAGAAAGGCTTTATTTGGTTTCTTAATGGATGAAGTAGCCATCAGAAAATCTATAGCAACAATGTAGGTTTGAATTGCATCAAACTCCCATAGTATTGTAAAGCATTTTCAGCAGAAGAATCAGGCTTATATTTTGTGTCATTCTTTTATACTTAGTATTATGAAAGTATTCTTGTAACTCAGATTTGAACTTTCCCTCGTTGCTGGTCTCATGCTTCCCACTACGTCCTCATTCCCCTTTTAGCCCTTGGTTGTTTCTCTGCTCCCCCCACTTTTCCTGCTGGTCTTTGTGTGTTGGTTTCTCTCTAATTCTAGCCCATGGCCTTCTCGCCCTGCACTAACACAAGCACAGGACGCGGGCAGCTGGTCACTCAGAGGGGAAGAGGCGCAAGCTGCGTGTTGTGGCAGCCTGCCGCCGGCTGCCTGTCACTCAGCGCTGCCCGCCCCGGCCGATTGACTGGGTATGCTTCCAGTTCAAACCACCGACTCGCAGAGCAGCCGGCCAACGCCGACCGGCTGCAAGCCAGGTGTTGCAGCTGCTTCAACCTTCCTGTTTCATGACCATGTATTCAGGAACTTCAGACACTCTGCTAGCAGGGGATGGTTGCAGAAGGTGGATTTTCAGCTCAGAAGACTTGCGTGTGCCTCCTAAGGTATTCGTCGTCCACAGCCCATATGAAGTCAGTGAAAATTGTGTTTGCATCACAAGGATCCGCATGTGAGTTACAGTCTTAACACAGATCTCTTGGGCTTCTGCTTACCAAAAGGGTTTTATGGCATTATTTTAGTAATTCCCATGCTGGTCATTTCAAGGAAATGTAAGAGTAAAAAGGAAACAATCATTTGCAGAATTAAGATACTTTTTAACCCCTAGAATACTTTTCACAGAATCTTAGCTCTAAACACAAGAGAACAATTTATTTTGGGTAGATGGTGTTTCCACATAAGGAAGGAAGATAAACTTTTAAGAAATAAAAGCTGTGTTCTTGACTCATTTCAAACTTTTTCTTCATCCTGTTCTTCCTGATGAACTGACTGCAGCGTGTTGTGTGCATTTGCAGACTATGTTCAATTTGTCAAACACTTCATTATCAAATGGTTATTATTAAGTAAAAAAACAATGCAGCTCTTATTGTTATTCTGGAAGAAATAAACATGCCAAAATACTTAAGCACTACTAGAATAACAGAGTGGTCTGAACGTGTTTTTAAATGCAGATAGATTTTGGCCGCATGCAGTGAATACTAAGGCCTCCACAATACATTTCCTTCGTACTGCTTAGCTTTGAACAAATATAACGACTCTTCTGACAGAAGTGGCTAAAGGGCTGAACCGTCACTGCAAGTTGCATCACAAGGATCTATATGTAGCTCAGAATACTAAATTGTAGCGTTTGGCTTTAGAGCCAAATTATGCATAGTTGGTGGGTTTTGGTTTTTTTCTTCCTTCTCCGCTTTACAGTGATTCAAACACAAGAGGTGAATATCCAGAATTTTCTTTTGAGAGGTTGAGATTAACATGTTGTGTTTCTATCCCTGTGTTAACCTGTTCTATACCCAGGCTATAAATAGTTAGGGACTTGACATCTAAATATGAGTCCATTTGGGTTTCCTTACAGAACAGTATGTTTCAGTTGTTCTTATGAGCAATACCTGTCCCCCTACTTGGATAGCCCTTACAACAATCAAGTCGAAAATGGCATTAAAAGCAATATATCATTATCTTGCCATTTTGAATCTGCTTCAGCAGTGCAGAGAAGCACTACAAAATTACCTTTAGTGTATCTCTGCTGTACTCACCCACTGGTGGAGAGATGAGAGAAATTTTGCTGTATTGTGGTTAAAAAAACCCATGATTGTTACTGTTATTTTAACCTGGATTATTTCCCTACAGGCAGCTGCATAAGTACAATCACCGTGGCTGGCTTATTTCACGGGGAAGTATAGAAGAGCAAGTGCGAGGGGGAAATGAGGTGGTTGCATCTCTGAGAAAACTTATTGTAGCACTACAGCCTCAGTTTTCTTTTCCTAAGCAAATTGTCAAAGCCCTGGAATAATATAAACCACGGCTAGACTTTCATTTCTAGCCAGTGAGTCAGATTGAGTCAGGATGATACATATCCACCTTCTCATTTCTGATGTTACATTTCTGTTATTGTAACATATCAATGTTGGGGATCTTCTGAGATGAAAATCTTGGGCACAGCCAGTCGCTTAATTTCTTGAGTTACATCAGGGGTGAATGTGGTCTAACATGGACTCAGGAGGTATTCCCAGGTATAATGTGGTAACTGCCGTATTGTCATAGCCAACACTGGCTCTAAGCACGCTGTGTTGTCAGAATTAGCCTGTTGCTACTGGCTGAGGTCATTATTTCATTTTTGAGTAGCAGTATCCATTTAAATCACACAAGAACTGGTGGAATCAGGCATGAGATAAACAAGCAGCCACCTAAGAACACAGGAAGATCTTTGGGATAAGGACTATGTTATTGTTACTTATTCCCTGCTGAGACTGAGTTTTAATCCAAAGCTGCTGCCCTGTGAGTTTTCTCTGCGTTGGGAAGGAGGATCACACGAATGTCCTGCCTTGGAATTGAATATCTGTGTTCAGGGCAAGTTTGAGGCTGTGTGCTGAGTGGTTTTACACGCTGTAAGGTCCTGAGCTGGCACTACCAGACAGTGCTGCCTGGAGCCACTGTACCCAAAGACAGGCCTGACCCATATGCTTGGTGAAGGGGGGAGTGGGAAAGATTTTAGTTCTCCAATGGGAAAACATTTGGTTGGAAGGTTTCTCGTGTTATTGTCATCACTTCAAGGTTCCTGAACGCAGAATACAAAAAGTGCTAGGAACGTGAGGTTTTTTTCTGTGACATTTTAACCTGGATTTCACGGAGTCTGTTATTTGCAGAGAACATTTGTGGATCCAGATTTGGATTTTAAATTCACCTTTTCCCAAAATCAAAGTCTGACATCCTAGTTCAGGCCTATCGCTCTTGAAAAGTTAGATCCTGCTTCGGGCTTAAAGGCGATTTCTGATATTTGGAAATACAGAGGCAGCAGTAACTTGATAGAGAAGGAAATAGTCTTATTAAGCACTGTCTGGTTCTAGCAAACCATACTCCAGTTGATCTAACGTTAGGCCAGCTGTTAATAATTTTACCAGCAGAGCGTGAAATAGCAGCTTGATACCTGACTAAAGGGGAGCTACAACACTGCACGAGAACATTTAAATGTACTACCCTTAGTGAGCAGATATTAATGCTGTTTCAAGCAGTGTCAGTGAAGAGTCTTTGATATTGTGTTTGGGATACTTGCTATTACATCCATAGTGACAGCTCCAATTGACAGGATTAAAAAGGCAAAATTAAAAAAGGAATTATTTCATGCCCTCAAGTGCAGATAAGAACAGTTACATCTCTGCTACGTGTCTTGGCTTGACAGTGGATTTTTTTTTCTTATGGCTTTTCATACCCTCCACAATTCTTAAATTGTCTGTGTCATTTCACTTAGTCTCCTCTCTTATATTCTCTTCTTTCTTGCCACATCTGTCTAGTCTCCTTACCCTCCCCCCCTAAAACCTCTGTTCTTTCTAAATGTCTCTTTTGTGACTTTTATTTTATAGTCGGGAATGATTTTTTTTGTCCTCATTATTTCTTTCTGCAAAGGCTTTTCTAATTCTTGCCCATATTTTAGAAGTGTTCATTTATGAGATTATAGTGAGAGATGGTGACAAAAATCCTTTCCCTGCCCCCTGAAAAAACCAACACAGAAAAATCATGATATGTTTGGACGTGTGGAGAGACCGTCACAGGCTAGAAAAATGTTCGTTCCTTTCTGTGTAAGGTTTTTGACATGGTGCGTGTTGTAGCTAATCTGGATGTTTCTCGGCATCTTAATGTGAGATTTTTTTAGAATAAGATTAAAATATGAGATTAAGAAATACCTATTTACAGGGAATAAAAATAGCAGGCAGACAATGTCATATGGCACTTTCAGTCTAAGATCTTGGGCTGCTCTGTGAATGACACTTTCCACCCTTTAACAAATAGGTCAGCTGAAGTACAGGAAGGTTAAGTTTTCCAAAGCTGCTCAGCAGACCAGTAGTGTAGTCTAGAACTTCTGAATCCAGATGTCCAAAGGAAGTGTGCTGGCAATCCCTCCCAAGCAAACAGAAATGACTTTGAGGAGTGGAAATAATTGGAATTTATAAGGATGATGACTACAGCTAGACCACATTTTTCAATGAAGGTTGTTTGAAATTGAGAGACACATCTTGATTTTCGGTCCCTGAACAAAAGGACGAAGTGGGTATGTAACATCAGTCAGCACCGTGTATTCGTGCTGTCAGGATGCGCGTTGCTGGGAACTAACTGGGCAAGGCTGAGGGGAGGCTGGAGAAAGGGGCTTCAGAAATCCCAGACAGAAAACCCTGTGACTGGGAGAGTATGTATGGTTGTCTGTTCCGCTTTAGGAGCAGATCAAGCTGTTGAGACTCGTGCTAGACCAAGGACTCCAACAGTGGGTTTGGTAGGGAGGTACCACTCCAGCTTTTGGCTTTGCCATCACTGTTCCTACCCCTCAACTCAGGACTGTTGGGGTGCTACTTTTGACAAGACAAAAACCCCAGCAGAAGACATTAGGGCATGTTGAACTTTGTGATCTTGCATCTGCTTCAGGTACTAATAGGTGTCAATGTACCAATAAAGGTAATTTTTAAACTGGTGATTGTAAAACTTGTTATTGGAGATTTAATTATGATATTAAAAGCCCTAAGAGGCTTAAACTCTTCTTATAAAAGGCATTATCTCTCTCCCAGTACCTTGCAGTCATAGCTGCAATCACCACAGATGTCTGAGCTGGATCATCTTTGTTACGAGGAGGTGTTAGAGGGTAGCTGTGAGGACATTTTTTGTGAGGGATCTGAACCATTGTAGCTGACTGCCCCGCTGGTGCCAAGTAGCCTGAATTTTCGGTCTCTGCTCATGCATCAATCTGTTACAGCTTTGGAAAAGGACTGTGAGATGTCTCCTAGGTGATGGACCTTACAGGTTGCTGGCTGCTTGGTTTATTTTCTGTGGGCTGATTAATTTAATGGCACTGGTGTTTGGTTCAACTTAATTGCAGTTATTGGGTAATCAGTTTTGCTGGGATACTTAGTGGATCCCTGAAGAGACATCGTTATTATTTTATATCCAAATAGATTATTTTATATTCCTTATTATTTATGTTTGTAATGAAATCAGTAAACACGGATAATTTTTAGATTTCTGTATTGTTATAGTGTAAAAATTACAAGAAATTTGAAAAACAGTGCATGACTTTGTAGCCTGTAATATGTAATTACATTTGCTGCTTAGTTTTTGGCTGGATTTTCATAAAACTTGCAGATTGAAATTGGTGCTGTCTCAGGCAGTGACATTAATGACTTTTTTTCAGATGAGCAAAACTTTACCAGAGCTTTATGTCATTAAATAAGCAGTATGGTGCACATTTTAAAATACTACGATCTCCTGTATTTTTGGCACAGAAGCATCAGGTTAAAATGATTCATGTGACAAAATTATGGTATAAAAATACATCTGGGAAGCATAACATAATTGAAGGAATATTCCCCAAACAGTGAAAATCTGGTGTCATAAGAAGCATTCAATTTTTTACTATTTTTTCCTTAATTAAGGTAGGAATTCTTTGAGACTATATTACAAAAAAAAAAAAAAAAGTAATTTCTGCCTGATCTGTAGATGGAGTAACAGATTTCTTTCTGTGTACAGCAACATTTAACCTTACCATGATTGATGGAGGTTTGACCAACAGGTCAGGTTCCCTAATATCCCCAAATCATGCTATAATTCAATTCTAGTATTTTATTCTATAATCACGGGTCTCTGCAACCATAGGATGCCCTGGTGAATTTAGGAGGGCTCCTTGTGTGTGAAGAGGGCTGCCTGTGCTGAGCTGTGCAGAGCAGCTGTTTCGAAGGGATGGTGTGGCTTTGCAGCATCTCCTTGCCCGTCCACGTGCAACCCATGGGGAATCTGTACACCTCTTTGTAGCCGTCGAGGGGCACCGGGGTACAACTAGGAGAGATCCAGCTGCCCTTTGCCATCTAATTGCAGACTCCCACTGGAATACATTTTTGTATTAGTGTGAAGGAACTTGCACTGTTTCAGGTCTTCTGCAGTTCTAGAGTGATTTCTAGTCCTCGGGCCTGTAGTTCTGGCACCTCGCAGCAGTTCAGATTCAGCAGGAAAAGCGAAACAGTAGAGCTGTCTCCAGGAACCCTGGAGAACCGAACTCACTGAGCACATACATATTCACTGCATGAAATTAGCTGGAGGACAATAGAGAGGATGGGTTACAAAGAGCTTGGGCTGACAACGTGGACTGTGAGGAAACACGCTGATTTATTTATAGTAGGTTTACTATGATATATTGGTCTCCACTAGGTTTCAACTTCTGTTTTCTGTTGAAATTTTTCTAAATGCAATTTGAAGAGACTTTTTTCTTAATCCTATTTTATTTTATTAAATTATTTTCTTTTCCAGCTCCTGGTTTGGTTTGGGGTGGGTTTTGGAGGGATTTTATTAGAGAACATATTCTTGATGTTATCCTTGCTTCGGGAAAATGTTTACTCATTGCAGACTTGCTCATTTGCAAGCGTTAGCTCTGCTACATGTCTGTGTTTTACTTTATGCATTATTAAAGATTTCAGTTCAAGAGCCTGTGTAATTGGCGTATTTATGCCAAGTTTTCTCTGATTTCTTCAGTTTATTTCACACTCCTTACCTGTTCCCAAACATACCCATCCTCTTCTACACAAATATCCCCCATTTCAGAAGTAAAAGACTACTGCTTATAGATAGAGCAGTGTATTTGTTAAGGCTACAGGAATTTGGTTCATTCTTTAATATATAAGATTTTAATCCCCTTTCTTTCCTTATGGTATGTAGCTTACTGTGCATGGCTGGTATTCTGGTAACACCTTGGGAATGATGGACCAGGTAAGCCTGCTTGTCGCCTGTTAGTGTATGCGTATGAGCAGGACTATGCCTGTCAATTAGATAGATGCAAGCGCAAGTACTAAGTTTGGCATGACCAAAACCAAACAAAGCTAGGCCAATATCTATTATTGTCAGTAATGTTTGTGTAAGATAGCGTTTCTGGGAGTTATCCAGGAGTTGACAGAGTGACATTCGGATGACCAAATGATGGTCAAGTAAGAAACTCCAAGTTGACCTGCCTATACCTTTACCTTGTGTGAGCGTGCCAGATAGACTGAAAGGCTTTTATATTCAAAAAGCCCAAATTTTATTGTGCTGTGAAAAGGGATACTTAACACTAGGAAAACCTTGAATTGGCTGGGTGAGACACAGAATACAGGGTTGACAAACCAATCTCATCCTGCCCACGGTGTGTTTATAGGTGTCCTCACTTCTAGGCTTGGTTTCAATTGCCTCCAGCTACATCCATGTTAACAGACATTGCAGGGCAATGGGAGTGTTTTTGTAGAGCAAAATACTTGATACTGAAGCAGCAATGTCCATCCATACACGTTTCAGGGGGTTATTCTGGTCTAGCTCTAGTCTAGTCCTATGGCCTGAGTGCCCTTCAGCTGTCAGAGCGCATTATAGGTGCTCCTGGAAAATGTTTTCCAGTTTAACTTCATCTAAAAGGAATCCAGCTTGCATGTTCCAAAACAGCTTCATGATGTGAATCAAAGCGTGGCAGGTGTGGAAAATCAGGAAATTTGCTGTACAAATGCACTTCTGAGCTACTGAAATGCTTCTGTGGATACACCATGCTTAGTTTCTGAACTGCAACAGCCTGTCCAATCCTGCCTGAAAATTGCTGAGGGGTTCCTGTCTGCTCCCTGGGGCTCCCAGCAAACTCTCCAGTTCTGCATGTGCACATTGGGACCCCCCTTCCTTGTGATGATCCTCTTGTTCTCTTTTCCTGCCGCCTCTCACAGGCTGTTGTAGCTTTCTGAGCTTGAGTAGACTCTGTTCCTTTCCAGGGAGTGAACTGTCTCTTTCTCTCCAGCAATTCACCTGACCCAATTACTCTTTTTAAAGGATATACACAGCTTGAGAATGGACAAATAAAGCAAATATTGTCTGCGATAATCTTACAGTACAAAGTTTGATCCAAAGACGTAGACTGTCTAGCTGTATGGAAATATTTTGCCTAGCAACATTGTAAATAGCTTTAAAATTAATGTAAGCACAGCAGAGGCGGGAGGGCCAGTGGTAACTCTCTGAATTTCAAGTTTGTGATGTTGGGCCACAAAGCTTCATGAAAGAACTAGAAAGACTTCTCGCATGTGTTGATCTTTTTTTCTTCCAGTTGATAAATTGTCTGTTGACTGGATTTGTTTCAAGAAATTTGTTGATTGCAATTACTCAGGAGATGTTTGCTGTTAATGTATTTCAGGCAGTGGATTGCTGACAAACTGTTTTCTGTCAGCAGTCCTCTGAGTATTTGCCATTCCTAGTTTATATTTGCAATTTGAATTGTTTTGACTGCATACACAGGTGACGTTTTTTCCCCAATTGAATATAGTTATTCACAGGACCAGGTTTCCAAATTGGCTCATTCATGTTTCGTTTTCTGTGAAAATAGTGTTAACTCCATTTATGATGGTCATTCTCTTTAAACTGAAGAAACTTGGCTGAAGTTCTCACAAAAGTGAATTCGAAAGCAAACCTATTTAAATACAGCTTAGTTCTATAGGTGAGTGTTTTTGTTTGCTCAGCTTGTCTTTTCAGTTACGTGAACAAGCAATTCCTATGAAATTTGCATTGTGTCTTTCTTTTAAGAGGGTAGTATGTCGCATCGCATTTTTCCTAACCAAAGGGTGTTTACATTCCTTTTGAGGTGTTGTAGAGGTTAATAATTGACCTTTCTAATTTGGACTTTCCAGCTTTGTTCAGAATAAGACTTTCCATCTGTCTAAAATAGGAGTATTATAGCAATCATGGACTGAACACTGAAGTAAGAATGTGTTAAATGCACACTCTAAATGACTATTTAAATATTCTCTGGGTGAATGTACATATTTTATATCAAGTTTATACTTTTTTTTTAATAAATCCTTGAGTCTTAAGGACTCCTGGGTAATGAATTCACAAAAGATTTAAATTCATTGAACTGAGCTACTTTTTAGAAAATAATAATTTCATTTTAAAGCAAGCAAACAGGCCTTCTGATTATTGTTGTATGAAGTAAGCAAATTATTTTTCTGCAGTTCACTTAAAACTGTTCAGTGTTGACAAAGCCAGGCTTTCAAAAAGTATGAATCCTGTGTGCCAAAATTTGTGCACGTTTTTTAAAATAGCATCATCATAAAACTGTTAACATCAAGTATTTTTTTGTTTGATTTTACTCTTTTGAGCTCTCATGTTTGAATACTCAATCCACATTATTGATGTTTTTCCTAGCACAGAGAGATAGAAACGTGCTCGTATTTCACTGGAAAATGAGGTTCCCATGTAACTGCTTAGTATCAGATGTTGGGAATTGCTGGAGCTGAAAACCCTGTGTACCACTTGTGAGGTCTGCTTCAAACACAGCGCAGAGAGAGTGGGCTCCAAACTTTGTACAGAAAACTTTTCGCAGCAACCTCTTTGCACGCTTTCATCAGGGTTTCCACTGATAGGTATCTAAAAGCAGTCTGTGTTCCTTCCGGATTCTTCTTTCCTCACTGGATAAATCCACAGTTCTTTACATCCCAGAACTAATAATTAAATTGAACCGTAATATTTCCCATTTCCTCAGTTTCCCAGATGTATTTTCCATTTATTTCTGTTTGGAAGTCATCAAGAACTAACATTCTTTACCAAAAACAATGAACCCTAGAATGCCTCTGGTCTGAATAGAAAATAAGAAGAACTCAGACAGAATTCTAGTGTCTGCCTTAAAGAAAAAGGTTTTAGTAGTTTTTTTCCCTTTTCTTTTTTAAACCAAAGTCAATTTTCCTAGTACATTATGTTCATTTTTATTGCAGAGATTCCTTGAAAAATACCATGTGTACACTTATGCATCAAGCCAGTAAATAGCCCTATCAACTCATTTATGGAAGAGCTGTAATCCTAAATTTACAAACATATTACTAGAATTTCCCAGCTTTTTGGCTGGCAGATAAACTTATCATGTAAACAGAATGCTTTATTGAGTCGTGTCCTGTATATGGAGAGAATATTAGAAATCGATAGCGATGCAGATTGAAAATTAAGTAATGTGGCTAAGCATCTCTGAATAATGCCATTTAAAAAGTTGATTAGAAATAAACATACCAACTGCGATGGAGCCTGCGTTTGAAAGAGACGATTATTCAGTTTATGTCTGCGAGAATGAGACTGTCTTCAGAGCCACAGTGTGTGCTGTGCATGGCTTGTCAAGAGGGACAAAAGAAGGGACCGTTATTGACGCGGAAGCTCCAATAAGGTGCTGCACGCAAACTCTGAGAGGAACAAGATAAAAAGAGGTGGAGAGACTGAAGATCCCCACTATTCAGATCAACTGGGCTAAAGATGAATAAGGAAACGCTCCTAAGGTGCAAAGGGGATGACCAGACAGGATTATTTGATTCTGCTGGGAGTAGGCTACTTAACCTGCTAACCCAAGGTGATCAGCCAGCGAAGAAATGAGGTGCCCACTGTAGACAGTCCAACACAATTGGGTCTGTTTGGGTTACGTAATTATTGTAAACTCACAGCAACATTTGCAAGATTGAACCACCAGCAAATTCTGTTTGACATAGAAAACAATTCCTAACTAGCAAGGGTATGACCTAAAACTGACAGGCCATGGGTGAGGGTTGTTTTTTGGGATTTTTTAAAATTTTTTTTTTATATTTAAAGGCTCTATTCTCTAAAATTTACAGCCACCACAATCTTTCTCATGCCAGGAGTCCTCCTGAAGTCAGCAGAATTTTTCATGATTAAAAAAAAAAAAATTCGGAGTAGAAAGAAGAATTCATCTGATCCACCAGGTGCTGCTAATAGTTAAAATAAACTCTGTCTCACAATGGTTTCAGATAACCAGATGTTTATTATTATGAGCATCACCATCTTGCTCAGAGAACCAAACACTGCTTTTCCTTTGGCCATGCTGCTAGAGATTTGCTTTCAGGGGGTGCGTGCCCTCCCTCATTCTTCCCTGCTGGAAGAACAGGGATGTCGGATTAAGCCCTACTGCGATTTCCGAATGCAAAATCGGCAAAAGAAGAGATTCTTGCTCTTTTGCAGCTCCTGTTTACATCTATGCCAATGAACATGAGAGATAAAAAGTCAATATGCCCTTAAGGAAATCTGTCCTGATTACCATTGTATAATGATTAATTTTATTCTCTGCATGAGTCCAAATACACTGGAGTTAAATGAAAAGACCGATCCTGGAAATGTGCTGAGACACCAATATTATTGCAGTAATAGTAATTTTCCCCTTTTGCCTAGAACTTTTCTAAGACTTTGAAACACAGAAAATCCTTGACTCTATTTACCTTTGAAGAAAATCGTCCCATCTCCATTGAACTTCATAATATTTTTAAGGTTCTGAACTGAGCAAGCTTTTGCCTGTACCTTACTCAAATCGAGGTCTTGATGCAAACCAGTACCACAGATACGGAAGGTTTGCCTTGCACTCTCAGATTTCAGAGCTAATCCAGTACCAATAGGAATAGCTTTATCTGTGTCTGAATTTCCTTTGAGTCATGCATTCATTTTTGTATCTGTTTTCTGTCCAGGTCATACCACTGGCATGATAAAACACCTATTCTGAGTCCATCCCTTCAACTGAAATAAACTGATGTGCTCCACTGAAATAGGACCAGTTCCCACTGGCATTTTGACTGCAGATTTCTCCCTAGTAAAAGCAAAAAGTAAAATGAAAGAATGCTAATTTTACTTTATGAAACATCTTGAATTTTCAAATATTTATTTAGTTTCACTACTTCATTATTTTTCCCATGCTTAAAAAACCTGAACACTTACAATCTATGGGTGGCAATAAAAGCTTTGAGAAGCATTTCTAATAAAAGAACAGTAGCCTGTGAAATGTGCTGCTGCGGTGTGCAGTCAGTATAGTGGTTCACCTTGAACACTTCTTTTATTGAATACTTTGGGGCAAGGATGTCTGATTCTGTGTAAAAGCTTTTCCTGTATGGTATGGAGACCTTCTGTGCTCCTTCCTTCATGCCCTTTTCCTCCTCCTCTTCTTATTCAAGGATGCAGCTGCCAGACACAGAGCCATGCTCCTGTACAGTCTTCCCAGGAGGCCTTGTGAAATCAAGTTGCTCGCTGTGTGCCAGCATGTCTTTTGTTCCTTCGAAGACAGAGCTAGGAGCCGGCTTCCGCTGCCAAGAATGCAGGCAGACTACGCTGAAAAAAAACAGGGGGAAAAAAAATCCCTCTATTTTATTCACTGCACTGTTTCATCTTTTTAAGTAGCTGGCATCTGCAGCTGGTTGTGGCAGGGAAAACCTACAAACATCGCACTTGATGTTAATAAATCTGTTTGCCATTAAGTGGCTGTTGTAATACTTTGCTTGTTTGCCTTTCTGTGTGCACTTTCATCCTTCACTGTAACACTACTGCTGCCTTGTAATTTGTCTCAGACATTTACATTGCTGGTTGCAGGTATACAAACCTCTTAGATCAAGTAACTGCTCAGACACTTGATAAAAGGATCCATTTAGGGTCTTCCCTATTCTGTCTGCCAAATCCAAGCACAGCCTTGATGCATGGAATACAAACTGCCTTATAGTCGTAGGCCACATTTCACTTCTCCTTGACTCCTGACGGAATGGTACAAACCGTTAAGGAGTTTATGTGAGCTCTTTAGTGCAGCCGCTGATTTTACCAGAGTCTAACGATGTCTCCTGTGACAGCTTTCTATCTCTCCAGAACAGCTGGAGCAGCTATTCCTAGAATCCTCAGAGTGAAGTCCATATTTCAAATAACTGAAAGAGGATCATATAACAGTGCTCTCGGTGGGATGGCAGCCATTATCTCCTCTGGAGCATGCCTGCTGTAGAGAGAGAAGGCGGCTCGCAACAACACATCTACAGTTCTTTCAGCTGTTGGGGAGACGTTTCCTTACACACGGAAGGGACAGCTCTCCTCCTCTCTCAAAAGTACCCTCTCTTCTTTCTCCTCTGTGCAAACTGTGACAACTTCATGAAGTCAGGCTTGTCTTAGAGACGGGCTAATGAAAGCGCTTGCAGCAATTTGGACCCAGTCTGTCCATAGAAGAGGGTGCAGGCTGCTCTCTGACGCTCTGCTTAAGCAGCCTGTCTCTTTTCAGCAAAGCGTACAAACGTGTGCTCAGCTCTCAGGGACTTCAGCAGGACTCAAGCACATATTTGATGAGATGAAGTGCTGTACTGAACTGGGATGACCTGAGTGTCCAGGAGCCTGCATGCAGTGATACATGTGAGACAAGGGGAGGGGGTGAGGGGGAAGTCCTGCTTGCCTTCTCCCCATTACAGCTGGCCAAAGGCTGTATGCTATGAATTAACAAAAGGAGAAATGGGAAGATGTGGGTGCTTTAAAGACAGTCTTTCACACGGGCTCACCAATTTGGCCCTGCATGTAGTAGAAGGTATCATAGCAGGCAAGCAGAAGTGGAAGCTAACGTCCTTTCGCATGAAAGTGTCCTGCTTTTATTCAACAAAACAGAAGACAGTAAGTTAGGGCACTTCCTTCAGTTGCCATCAGTAATGGTAAGCTTAATGTTTTGTAACTGTACTCCAGCTTACAGCAGCATGGTTGTAGCGAATAAGAGCAGTTTGACGGTTGCAAAGCAACATAACCAAGGTAACTGAGATGAAATTCCCTGTACTGGATACTGAACACTTTCTGGCATCCCAGCCTGTGCACTGTCTAACTCCCAGTGTTATGATAACCTCACTAATGTATGCTATTCTGGGCTGAAAGATGATGTGCTGTTTGCAAAGGAATAAGCAGATTTGCATTGCCTCCATGTGCACTTTGTGCAGTTAGTCTTTCTTCAGCTGAAGTGACTCGCTTTTTTGCCAGGCTGGCTTCCAAGGGGCAGAGAGAGACTTTCTGTGCCTTTCAGTTCAGCAGCAGCAAAGAAGCTTTTCGTAGTGGAGCACGTGTAAGTTACATGCTAAAGAGTGAATGAGTAGCTAAAATACCTCCCCACAAATGAAGTAAATTAACGTAATGTCCTATGGATTTTAGTTAGTTCAACAATGTGGAGATCTGAGAAGCAGGAAACTTCTCTAGACCCACGCAACACAGGAGTATAAAAAGGAGAGTAGTAATAGGAGAAAATAAGGCAGAGACCACATCTTATTGTAAGCGTCGTGGGGCAGATCTACAGCCTAGTGGGAAATCAAGTAGTGTAAGATAAGGAGGGGAGGAAATCCACAGCAAAATGACAATGCTATGGATCCAGGCCTGCCTTATGTCCGGTTTCTCAGAAAGCACCTGGAGACGGAGACTGAGACTTAGTCCTCAAAACTGCTTGTCTCCCTTGCACCAGAGAACAAACCACCAACAAGGGACCTCTTTAACAAGTCTAGAAATGGCTCATCGAGACTTGTTTGTCTCTCCCCACCTTTAGAATTCCTTGTAAAGCCAGTCTTTCTGGGATGAGAGGGAGGGGACAGCTATCTCCAGGCTGCAAGAGTGGGAAAAGGCCAAGGGCAGCTGACAGTTAGGGATGCAAAGGGGTGCGAAAGGCCAGCATCCCCGGACGAAGGGAATTGTTACTGACTCTTGCTTTGTCTTTTCACCAAGGCAGACCTGAACTGAGCTCTCTGCTGGTATTATTTTCACTTGCACTGATAAGCCCTTCTAGATGTTCCAGGCAGTTCAGCTTTACTGTCTGTCACCTGTCCTGTCTTGATGATGTGGCATTTACTGGATGGCAAGATATACTTGTTATTTGGGCTTATGCAGAGATCTGTCGATTGCAGCTAAATAACTAGAATTATTATTGTATATTCTGAGAGAAGGGGAAAAAAGAATGTTGAGCAGTGTCCTCAGGTCTTCTCTGCACTTTAACCAGGCTTTGCTATCTGACATTTTCTGACTGAGAATTTTCACTCTTCTCATTCTGTGTTTCAAGACTTGAGTTGTAGGAAGGATATGTTTTGTAAGGTGTAATTATCTCTCTTTAGCAGTGAGCTCCTCGATGCTGCTTTGATTGTGATACCTCCACGTAGCCTGATTAAATCAAAGCCAGGTTAAAGCATTAGGATTAAGGACGTAAATTAATTGTAATTACATCAGAGCCAGCCAAATTAGCGAGTCATCAGTAATATAAGCAATGCTAAATGGCATCTAATTCTGTATAATAATTAATTGGGTTCTTCCACTAAATAAGACCCGACACATTGGTCCTTTATCAATCCACTAAAGGCTGGTTAGCCTTGGGCGCTTCTGACATGAAACAATTACAAAGGTTCTAAAAAAAACCAACATGTTTTTCCCCATTTTCATTTTAAGCTCCGACACCCTGCATTTACATGCTTCTCCTAGTTTTCTATTAGGTCCTTCCACTCTTGGATTTCTCTTATTCTCTGTGCCTGTCATCCTGGACAGCTTATTGCTAAAATTGTGCTGCCCACAGATCCTGGAGAGAAAAAGTCTGATAACCTGGAGAGGGCAACCAGAAAATGACCAGTGCTGGTCATTTGACCTGAATGACCGTTCAGAGGAGGGCTGATTTCTGAGGCAATATCAAGCTGGGTAAATCAAGGTAAAAAGGTGACCTTTCTGTAGAGGAGTAAACATCAAGAAAGCAAGAAATTATTTAAAAGGACATCCAGGTACAGACTAAAGAACTCATTATTTAGGCTTGGTATCAAGCGATCCCCCTCCCTCTCCCCATCCCCTTGTCAGGGAGACATGTGAAAGCTGGAATAAAACCACAAGGGAATTGGTGGGGTCATCAATCCGCAGTCTTTTGAAACCAGTCTAGGAAAAAAACAACAGCAGACATCCGGTAGAGTACAGTCTTAAATTTGCAGGTGGCTGGGCTAGCAGATCAATAGGTCTTTATCATTTCCAACAGCAGCAGTTCTGGTCCGTATCTATTCTAGAGATGCTACTGTTGCTTTCTTACCACTGGAAGTGATTTGTTTCTTTTTTGTGTGACGGATGAAATGCGCTAGCTAGTCTCTCAGAACTGCATGGTTGCCCTCCCGCTGCTCCAAAAGCTTTCCAGTTACAGATCCTGCACAAAGATTTAGGCAGTGGTTTTACAAACAGCTGGAATGGTTGAAGTCATTGCCTCCAACCCACGGCTTGCTTTTGCCTATTGATCATTTCAGGTGAGTTCACCCTTGGTGTCTGACTGCACTGAAACAGATTAGGGAGCACTCACACATTCTTTTCTTCCAGCTAAGCAGCAAGAGAAAGGAAAAATGCTTAATTAAACTGAGAAGTAATCAGGACAGCAAATTCGGCTCCAGAGAAGGACACTCGAACGTGCCCTCCTGTGCATTTTTGAATGAGGTGCAATGTCAATAGGCTTAACACAATGAGCAAAGTTAACTGACCGTGCGACTTGGTGGGTCAGGAACTTTGTGTTCTGCAGGTGTAAAACTAAAGACCAATGTGCTTCTGCATCTAAGAGTGCCATCTCTAAAGATAAAAATGGTGCCTCTGACTTTTAACGTTATACAGCTGACTATCACTATATGTTGTTCTGCTTTTCCACAGAAATTTTTCCTTACCTTTCAAGAGTTAACTAATATTTGACCAAAAAAATGAATCGTACTGAAAAACTACTTCCTGTACTAATGCATCCCTTGTCCAGCATCTGACATTTTCTATTCAATGTCTGTATTTACAGCTAACATTCAACTGGTTTTATTTTAAAATATTTCTGATGTGTTTTATCTTTTTTCTCTTAAATTATTTTTAACAGAACTCGTGTTGTTGTGCCTTTCCTGTAAGATTCCCTATGGAGAAGTCCTCTTCCTGTTCACTTATGCTAGAGCGAGACAGGGTATCTTTGTAACACATTTGCCTAATTGTCAGATATCATGAATTCAGGAAAAATGGTAGCTGGGGTGAGACCTGCTCCTATTTGTTCTGCACGATTTGCTCCAAGAATTGCTTGCTTCTGAATTCACCTAAGAGCATCCTACTTTTGAAACCTGCCAGTGCTAGTTCTGCACGAAGTAGAGCCAGAGTTACGGGATTTTTATAAATAAAATCCAGTGATATTTATAGCCCTGTAATCACTTGGCCAAAGACCTGTTGTACTGTAAATGTTTATAGAAGCGAAGTGCCTCAAGGCCTGCATAATCATTTGGCATACACCATTTGGTCCACAAGCGTAGCGTGGCCTTGCTTACAAAATGCTTTCATGATACCAATTGGTAGCAACGTACTGCAGTGTTCACAGGGTGATGGAAACGGTAATTTGAGTCCTGGGCATGACAGAACAGGCGAGTAATCTGAGAATCTTTTAACCAAAATGTTTTCTATTGAAATGTAAGTTTCTATGAAAACATATGTGAATGGATAGATATGGAAATATGTGTGGAAGTAGACACATCTGTACCAGAAATGATATTTTTATGTGTTTTTTGTAAAATCTAAAAAGACTGATCACTGAAATTCATGTCGAGACACTGAATGCGCTGTGTTAAACTACGAGAGATGTAGCAGCATACGTGTTTGGGAAACGCAATATGAAAAGGAGAAAAAGGTTCCTTGTTCAGCTGTGCTGCAGAGCATGAAAGTGAGAGGAAAGTAGAGAAGATTCTACCTCCAAGTCAGATTTGTTAGTGCTCTCTTGGCTTAGTAGCTGCCTCCTTCATTTCCAGTGTTACGCTGCCACGAGAACTGTCTTGCAACTCCTTGCAAAATGAAGAATAGGTTTGTTATGTTCGAAGTATCTCCTTGTGGCATGCTCTCAAAATTTTCTGTCGTGCAGTATAAAGCTCCAATATTGAAAGCAAAAAATCTCTTTCTTTTTAAAACTCATCTCTTGGTTTTTTGGCATCTAGCTAATGTTTATTGACGTGGGGGGTTACCAAGATTGCTCTCATCAGTCACAAAAGAAGCAGAGCACACAAATTAGAGATAGAAAATGAAAAGAAATGCATAAGATGTATGATTTTTCTTTGCCTAGTGTAGATGTGGACAGGTGAAAATCTAGATCACTCCTCTGCGGAGGAGTTAGTAACGTAGCCATAGACAACTTAATCAGGAAAGCTTAAAAGTGTTCTTACAGTGAGAAACCACTCTTGCTGAAACTAACTGCAGAACTTATATGAGAGTTTCTGGCTCTGAGCTGATAAAGCAGGCCAGAGCTGGATCCCTCTGTTCCAAATGTTCGCTGGGTGGCAATGGAGCTGTGTCTGTAATGTGTTATCCTGCGTGGCTGCTACGTGGATGCTACGGTGTACAGTCAAGAGCAGTGATGCCTAGGAAGGGTTGGTTGTATCTGGCAGGATTCCTTACATCTGGGAAACCTCTATGCTTTTTAGGTAAACTCTTATGTTTGTCATAAATTGGTTTAAGAGAGCAGGTCAGCAACTTATTGTCCTAGAATCAGAAGAAAGCAAAGGTCCCTTAAAACAATTTGTTTTATGCAGATGAGAATCAGAAATTCAAACGTAGTATTGACTTACCGGTGTCGTCTTGGGAATGCTTTGCCCTCGGGTGCATCCTGATGGCTCAAAAAGAAGGTGATTGCAAACAATTACATTACAACAAAAAGAAATTCAGAGATCTTGAAATTAGTATGGACTCAGCTGATTTGAAATATCAAGCTCTTGAGAACTAGTTCATTTTGAGGTATCTTTCTGTTGGAGCCAGGTTGAAATTTAGTTGAGCTGCAGCACAAGTTTCACAGACTGGTGGTGCTAGGAAGTACAGGATGTTTGGTTGCTTGGTCAGGATTTTTAACAGATGAAATAATCCTGTGAACAGGGATTCACCTGGGGCAGGAATAACTGGATACAGAGAAAAAATTTTAAAGGTCTGAAAGCCAGATTTTTAAAGGTATGACGTTTTCAAAGGCCAGATTTGCAGGAGGAACTTGCAGATGACTGACATAAAGTCAAAAGCATAGGCCCAGAGCCTCAAGGGGATTTAGGGAGGAGATTAGGTACATTACCTGACAGTGTCTATGGCATTGACAGTGCCATCAAGAATTAAATGTTTTTTCGCTTGTACAGGGTTTACAGGAAACTTTGGTGCTTTTGAAATGTATTTGTCACCAGGGTTAGATTAGAATTGAGTTTTCTTAAATTTTATTTGTTTTTTTACATATGCATCCAACAGAAGCAATTGACAACCTGCCCTTAAGTGGAGTTTTTGTGCATTTCAGCTGTTGATTTTTGTAGGCAGCAGGCATGTATGTGCTTACACCCTTTGAAAAACGCACCTAGAGCCTTTAAAAAGCTATCCTTAAAAGTGCCAAAATCACTTTGAGAAAGAGGGTTCTAGTTCCTGGTCAAATAAATAAATATAATCCCTGGGATTTACAGCACGTAAACACCTTCTACTTCACCTTTGCTAAACGCTTTATTTCTCCACTGACATCTTCTTTTTGTACCGTGCCAAGAACTATGATTTAATCATGAATACTTTTGTTGTATGAAAAAAAGAATACTCAATTGTCATTAGTTGCAGCACCTGAAGAAATCAGTGCTAACTTGAGAACGATTCTGCAAATAATATAGAACCACTTTATGTTGGTAAAAAGTAAAGAAACGGTAGTGTCTCTGGCAAAATGCCGAACTAAAGTACAGTGTATGTCCAAGTTTCACAATCATTCCAATAGAAAGAAGCGGAGCATCAAAGCTTGAGTTTACTGTGGTTTAGTACATTTTATTCCAGTGTTAAATACCTGTCCGCCTGGCAGTAGAAGCCTGTTTCTTGGCATCAAACTGTGCCTCGACTAGCACAAACAACTAGTACTGGGAGGGATAACAGTAGTGTCTTCTGATTCAGCCTTAGGAGGCCTGGGCAAATTGCCATTCATTACATTTTAGCAAGCCAGGTAATCAAAAAAATGTTTTTTTCAGGTCTGCTGTGTCTGAACTTTAGCAGTTATTGTCCTGCTCTTAACAATGAAGTGGAAAAGGCTTGTTATTCTAACACTTTCACTTCAGGTGCCTGTCTTTTCATTACCATGGAAATTATAGCTATGAACAGTACCATCTGAAAAAAGGAAAATGCATATTTCTGAGTTTCAAATGGCTCCTTAAATTACACCACTTCAAGAAATTTCTCTCTTTGGTTCAACACAAATTTATTTTATACATATGCAAAGAGAGACACTACATTAATGTAAATAATTAACTATACATAGCTAAGACTACCTTACTCTTATCCTCACTTTGAGTCATCATCCATCTGGTTATCTTAAAACATTTTGTAACCCGAACCACATTTCACATCACCTCAGACATTTAGGACACGCTTTACAGAAGCTCAGGTGAAGTGACTCGCTCAGATTCATATAGGAGGTCAGCAGCAAAATAAAGAATAGAATCCTCCAGTCCCCACTCCTAGATCTCCTCTCTAGCCATTAAAATCTTTTTTACTTTGTGGCAATTTTATTTCACAAGACAGTATATATGTGAAAAATTGAAATCCTAAGTTCTCCAAATAAATGAATAAGATTGTACTTAATAGTTGTGGTGTTGGAAGGGATGCATCATGGTTTGCAGACAATGTATTGCTGAGTTTTTTCCCCTCATTACTAACGTTCTCTTGGGAAAGGCTTGCCTCATACATATTCAGATGTGCTGCATCCCACATGGTCCTGCAATTTAAACCACATTTTTCTTCTCTTCTTTCTGCACCATGTCTGTTTTGTACATAATTGTGTACAGTAACAACTTTTAGAATTGTCCCTGGAAAATTTGGAATATAAACAGAGTGAAAACTTCAGGGACGTGTCATATATTGCTTCAATATTTCACTTTCTGCATAGGGTATCCCTCCTAAAAAGCGGTAGAACCTGGTCCAGTGTGAGTCTTTTGTTCCCTGCTGGAAAAGGAATTTGAAATGTGGTTTTTTCGTATGTGCTCTATGACTGTAACAAGATGAAATGTAAGAAAGAGGGAATCCCACAAAAAATCCTCTTGCATGCGTTTTTGTTTCATGAACTGTTGAAGTGAATGAGATGGGAGGAGAAGCATTCATGCTGGAGGAAAGATGTTGGTATAGTGAAAGACCTGGGACAGATCTTAGGAAATTTGCTGCCTGTTCCTGGTTCCTGTTACTGCAAACTTGGGTAAATGACTTCGTCTGTGTATGCCTCTGCTGCTAGTGTGTAAAATGGAGATAACCACTTCTTTTGTCTGTCTTGCCCGTTTCATGTCTAACCTTACCGGGGGAGAGACACTTATGCTGCGTGTTTTCTGAGGAGAGACTCTCCAGTAGGGTCCTAATCTCATCCAGGTTCTCTGAGTATTTCTAGTTGTGACAAAAATAATAAAGAACTCTCAAAATTTCTGCAGGGCTACACGTTGTGTATCACAGCTGACTGTGTTACACTGCTGTAAGGCCAGCAACAGGCAGTGCAGTTACATTTGGAGGCTGTGTAAGAATCCTGACATACTTGGGGCTTAATTTCTTTCCCTAATACTTTACATTGTTTATGAAAACTAGGTGGAATCAGAGGGCTGCGTCCTATGTACATGCACACAATGTCATTGCGCTCCCCAGCCAAGTTTTCCCCAGGTTTTAGGTGCTTTTAGGAATCTTCCTGCTCCTCCTCATTACAAGGTGCACAGCTGCCATTAACATTAATGAGAACTGCATGCACGCTCGGAGGAGAGAATCCATGCCTCTGGGCATATTTAATTGCTATCAGACTTCTTCCGCATAACACAGAGTGTGTGCATAGAACATGGCAATAAAACTAGAGGCAAAGGACTGATTTCGGAAGGCGTGTATGTTGCTCGGCGGGGAAGCTCTGCAGAACTTGGAAAGCTCCGCCAACGTGGAGAGAAGCATAGATGGCAGTCAGGAGGAGACGTCATATTTGGGGAGCGCACGGGCTGTAGCACATCTGTAACTGATAGTTTGGGTTTCCTTTGTAGTATACAATCAAGACATGCTGCTGAGAACGATTAGCTGTAGAAGCAAGATGCTAACTTTTATTCCTTAAATCTCTTTTCCTTCCTGCGTGAGGCTTGGAGGTTACTGTGCTGCCTCTTATGCTGACTTTCCAGTGACCTTGCATTAGGCTGTAGTGAAGACGAATAAACTGAGTGAAGGCAAGATTAAAAGGCGTATCATTATATTTGAGGGAGTGGAAATTGAGTGCTAGGAAAGCGCAGAAGGGTCTAGTGCCTGTGCTCCAGTCCTAGCTCTGACTTCCTCTGTAACAAGTTTGAGTCACATTAAAGTCCACTCTTCAGAATAAAGCAAAATTTTATATTTTCCTTTTGAATTTTTCTGTCCCACAAAGTACTGAGTAACTTTTCCCAAATAAGGACTGATTGTAAGCATATAATTAGCATCAAAACTTCCAGCACCTTGTTGGCTGCAGGTACTGAGGGAGACGGATTATCTGGGAATCCTCATTTTTGTCTGAAATATTTTTCTGGATAAAGGACAGAGTGTTAAACTAAAGAGTTAGGAACAGTCCTCATGGGTGGTTACATTATGGGACCTGTGTTCTGAGGGATGAGGTATTGTGCCACACCAACTTTCTCCTGAAGCCATCTGGAATTAAGGACTTCACTAGATCAAAGGACTGAACCTTATACAAGAAAGCTGAGTACAGACAAATGAATACAACTTGATCTGAAGCACATTAAAGACTTCTCTCTCTGTCATTAAAAAGGTTGCATCACCTCTTGTGTCACAGGTACAAAGCTATCCTAACAGTATTTACCTATAAAGAAAAACCGTGGACTTTCCAGCCATACTGAGTGTTTCAGTCCCTCTCTACCACCCCGAGGTCTCTGTGCAAGCAGGAGGAGGAAGACACATCCGTGGCCTCTCCGCACAGCTGAGACTTGCAGCCGCTCTGAAAGCGGTAGGGCCAACGGCCATTGGTACTGGTTAGAGAAGCCTTTTGGAAGCTGTAATTTATACCATTTACCTTCAATGCACAGTTAATCTGTGAAGTGAAGGAAAATAAAGGCAATTTAGATCCATCCGTCCATAAAATAGGTCACCAAAGAGCTGGTGTAATATGGCACCAGTAAGAGCGTAGTCGCGATGAGATAATGCTGGAATGTGATCAAATGAATGTGTATAATTTCATGTAAACAATGGAGGCGGCTTTTAGTGGAATTTCAGAAAGAACGACAGTGGATCAACAATGAGCCACTTTCTAGACCATTTAATGCATACACTGTGTTTAATATTGGGAGTGGCAGTCTGCATATGCCCGTAGCTGATTTCTAATTAAAGAATGGAAGGTTCAGCTGAAGAGCAGAACTAAGAAACGTGCATTCAAAGCGTTAGGAATAGCCTAGTCATTTAGTGATGCATTATTATACTACTGTTCTCTTGGTTTCTGAAGTTAAATATGATACATATGGGAAATAGATTGAAGTACATTAATTGCCTTATTCATCACATCATTAAAATTATAGGTCTTGCTGCAGACTAGCTGCAATGTCTTATTGTGTTTCTGGTACACATCATTAATAAAAGCACTCCTGCTAGTGGTATGCAAAATGTACTTTCTAAATAACTGCACAGTGATTTGGGGCTCACTTATGCAACATATTGCTACAAACTATTGTAATACCCCTGGCACCCGCTTAAACTCATTGGGCTAGTGATGGAATTAATGAGGCTGGCGCTGCTGCAGTATGCTGAGCACGCTCAGCTCCTTGGCTGCTCTTTGTCTGCGGCGAGGCTCTTGTCTTTCAGAGCTGGCTGCCGCTCTGTCTCCAGGGCTGAGCCTAGGATCAGATAATGAACAGCGTATCGGTGCAGCAGAGGGGGTAGGGGGTGATGGGAGAAGACTTATTATTCCTTCACTCTCAAACAAAACAAAATCATTGAACTGTCAGGGTCATTAAGGACCCTGGGGTTGTCATGGAAACGACCTTTGGGGGTTTATGGCTGTTAATGCATGAGTGACTGTCTGTATTATATGTGTGTGGAAGGGGTCACTGTTTTCTTGGTGGCTTCTGAAAAAAGCTGGATTGGATGGCTAATGTTCAGGAAGGAATCTCTGTGCTCTGTGGCGTGACTAACTATTTTGAATGTCGCAGACTTTGAAGGGGGAGGCAGGAATGAAAAGCTTTACTGACAAATATTTAGACAGAAACATAATTACTCTTGATTTTTGTTTCAGTAGCAGTGCAACTTTATTCCCAAGTTTCAGGAAATAGTCAGATTCCCTCATCTTTTTAAGACATTAAAAGGAAAAAAAAACCCTGAAAGCAAATAATTGTGCTTCTGATAATTTCAGGATTGTAATACAGAGCACTGCCTAGGAACTGGCAATAAATTTTAGAGATGTCACAGCCAGAGAGAAAAAATGTTAATGTACCCAGCCAGTAAAATCTTCCTCGTCCTCATACAGACTTCCCATGTGACCTTGGGCAAGTCATTTAACTGTTGGTCCTGTTAAAGTCAATGCAAAGCATCAGTTGGCTTCCAATTTGTAATAACAATGTTTGTTGAAAACGAAGGATATTTAAGAATATGTTTTTAAGGCTAGAAGTACCCAGAAAGAGAAGTTATGGTAAAAGTACACCAAACATCAATTCTGCCTGATTTTTTACACTCTCGACTGGGAGTCGTCCTGGCATTTTGCTTTATCAGCCGCTCTCTGCTGGCTGATTAACAATCAGATGGTTATACTTCAGTTTTCAGTAGAGACTACAGCACTTGTCTCTATAGGAAGAGATAAAAGAAGGGGGAGGGGGAGACAAAGAGGCAGCAAAGCAGGGATAATATTAATGATTCCCTTTACACGCAGCGAGGAAGTACCAACCACCCAGAAGCCAGAAATACGAAGGATGAGGAACGTCGGCAGCAATTTTTTTAGTCCGTTTTTCTAATTATATGGCACTTAATATCTATTCAGTTTGACTCTTCAGATCTTTATTCCTGCAACAAGTTCTGTGTTTACAGTATATCAACAAAGGAGCTGGATTCTTCTTCCTCTCCACGCTTGTTAGATAAATGAGTGTGATTGCTGGGTTAAAGCAGGAGGTAGAATTTTACTTAACCCATATTGTAGAGGAAGAAGCCTAAATTTGGCCATGCTGAACTCAATACCCTTGATTTCACAGATTTTTTTTTTTTTTTTTTTTTTT
>Ga0065711_1026899_pt1 | contig 57461 bp, 30 predicted proteins | sample Hoacrofraction12_FD_59098 | JGI IMG/M metagenome (GOLD analysis project Ga0065711, IMG submission 59098) | Hoatzin crop microbial communities from Cojedes, Venezuela - Epithelial fraction 12 v2 (version 2) | ecosystem: Host-associated > Birds > Digestive system > Esophagus > Crop | place...
ATGGAAAAAAAAAAAAAAAAAAAGGTCAGCTACATAAAAAAATACTGCAACTGTAAAAGTCCTTTAAAGGTCAAGCTAAAGAAGAAATAGCAACAACAAAAAAAACACCACAAAAAAAAAACCCAAAAGAAAAAAGTAGCTCCCCTTCCCATCTACTCCTATCTTACTCTAGGTAAAAGGGAAGGATCCTAATCAATATTTTTAGTTACATATTCCATATTAATTTGAACAAATCTAGACACAGAAATGAGCTGTTAAGAACTGACACAGGATAAGGTTGAGGAGTGAATGCCAGAAGGACATTGCTTACTTCACTCTTCTGAGAATAGACTGCTGCAATCCATACCCTTAGGGCAAATAAGAAGACATAGCCTTGTCCCTTCTAAATTACGCCCAGGAAAAACTGAGGCAGACAACAGAATAAGAATACCTTATTGTGGTATTACTATCAAGTTTACTTTTTAAACTATGCCTTTTGGTGGTCTCAACTATCACTAAAATAGTACAGACACTGAGTTACACCAGCTCTGACTTCATACGCTCATCTGAAGAAAATCCTACTTTTCTATCAGTATATAAGATATATTTTGTCCCTTCTGGTAAAATTCCACTTAGCAGGACACATGAATGTGATTTCTTATGTTTTGAGAGACAGTGTTTCCTCTTTGAGAAACTGCAACTTCTCGAGTTATGTATTTAAAATTCATATTAGCACCTTATACTAGTGCCTTCTATGAATATGATTTAGTTTCTTACTTAATGAGCACTAATATTTACTACAAATTCTGTCAGATAATGCTTTTCTTTCTTTTCCTGAACAATCTGACTGAATCCAATCAACAGGGAAAGTAAAATTCCAGACTTGCCGAAAAACCACATAGATGTATTCTATTCTACTGTTACGCGACAGTCGTTAAATCTTGTTCCAACTTGGAACATTAAGAAGCACACGTGATGTAAGAGTGAGCAAAGAATTTGCTGCCTGTGTTCGGTATTTCTAGATCTTAAAATTGTATTTAAAGTCTTGTAATATTTTAGATTTATTGGAAAGTCCAGTCTCCGAGTTAGATGAGAAAACACCAGTGCTTTTTGCTTGTGTGTTTCCTTTGCAGTAAGATCTCATTTTCATCTCTGCAGGATCTCTGCTGAAAAAACCATGACCCGTCACAATGAAAAAATCAGGAGACAAAGCTCTTAAACACTTATAATTTTAGATATAGTGAATTATGACTTCTGAACACTTTGAACTAGCAATGCCCAATTTTTCTTACAACTGCTCAAACAGCTTGTGCTTTACTAAGATGGGTACATTCTGTAAAAGCAGACACGTCACCTAGGGTGGGTAAATGGAAAGGCCAGCACTTGTGACATGCTTGGGATAGCTAAGGTGCAGCCATCAATTCAGCCTGAAGAGTGCTTACTAAGACAATCGTAAGTGTTAAAGGAGCACTAAATATCCTCTGGTAATCTTCAGCAGAGCTTTCAAGACAAAAGTACTATACCAGATAAATAAATACACAAAATTAACACGGATTTATCATCGATCATTTGAATTACTGCTTTTTTGCTTATTTGTGTTGTAATCATCGAGAGGGCTCCGCAGGCAAAGCTTTGTAATGAAAAACACGTTATTTTCACTGATCTCTCCCCAGTACACATAACATGGTCTTCTCCTTCTCCATACTGGACACACAAAAGGTGTCCAGATCCCAGGAAAAAATGCTCAGAAAAAAGTGAAGTGATACCAGTTCCACTCTGCCACACTATAGCACTTAGAAATCAGAAGCTTAACTCTGCCAAGAATATAAACCGCAAAATCTGTTAGGATATCAATTACTATGTATTTAATTTCACAGCTGTGCCTTTTCCCTTTTTGATTTCCCCTCCCCCTTTTTATGCTGCTCTTCCTCAAGCATTTTGGATCTGGTTCTTAATCGGGTCCTGATGATCCTTAATGCCTTAATTTCAGAGCCCAGCATTCCCCAATTCCCTTCTTCATTTTGAAATTTCTGCAAATTCTATATTCAACCTCTGTGTGGCTGTGCAGACTGTAATCCCTCACAATAGGCTGATGCTGATCCTGCTCTATGGATTAACCAGTGTAAAATGCTTATGTAATGGATTTTCATCAATTCATGCCTTCCAAACTCAGCCCCGAGCAGCCCAGGTATATCTAATCTAACCGACTGGCTTTTATCAGCTGCACGCAAGAGATGTGAAAATAAGCCTCATTTCAAGCCTCAATCGCATAGCTACAACCATGATATTATTTATTTTATTTAATAGAATGAGTATACATGAGGAATTCTAAGGTATACTCTGCAGTTGTACATCACTGGATTTGGTATGGTGCATGTTTCTTTGAAAATTGTGAAATGACAATAATTTCCTGCCTGTTTTTGATTATTTCTCTTAAAAAGAGAGAGGAAAAAATATAGCTGAACTTTAACTGTAATTCTGCTGCTTTCTTCTTGTGAAATCTATATTCCCATGCCAGATGGTGTCTGAGTTATCAAAGTTATTACCCTAAACTCAATTAGGGAAGACTGAAAGTAATTAAGTAAGGGATGAAGCGACAGAAGTATTCAAGATACAAAGCATCCAACATAGGTGCGGATTAGATAGAAATTAATCTATAAATTCAGCCTAAAACATAACAGCTTGAGCCTTCACTTTCAAATATTCTAAGACATTGTGCAAAATTCAGTACTTGCTCAAGTTACAGGACAAGGGGTCATGGCTTTAAACTAAAAGAGGGTAGATTTAGATTAGCTATAAGAAAGAAATTATCTACTGTGAGGGTGGTGAGGCACTAGCACAGGTGGCCCTGAGAAGCTGTGGCTCCCTGGAAGTGTTCAAGGCCAGGCTGGATGGGGCTTTCAGCAACCTGGGCTAGTGAAAGGTGCCCCTGCCCATGGCAGAGGGATTGGAACTTTAAGAAAGTCCCTTCCAACTCAAACCATTCTATGATTCTATGATAAGTTGGCATAAATCCCAGTGAAACTGGCCTATAGAAAGTGGGAGTCGTTTTTGTGTTCTGGATGGTCTATTACTAGCAACCACCAAATGCACTCTGAGACAGTTACTGTTCGTATGTTCCTGTATCTGTTGTGGGACAGTTTTTCAGGCTGCTGTGTGACCTCAGGAATGCTTGTTTCCTTTCTTAATCCAGGCTTCTTCATACCCACCACGGCAAAAACCAGTTACAGTAAATATTTTTTACTATAAAACCTGTAAAGTAGGCACCACAGAGGTGCTGTTAACACTCAGTATATTTTACATTTCTTTTTTTTTTCTCCATTTGCTTTTCCTTTGCTGAAGTAAATCTAAACAAGTTGGCACTGAGCTACAGGCATGACCAAGAGCTACAGTTACAGGTTTCAAATGTTGTGGCAAAGCAGCCAAAAATTATCTTTTACTCTACTAATGACAGTGTACTTATAGGAGAAATATGTAAGAAAACCTAGTGAAAACAAATCTCTTTTACTTATCAAAACTAATTTCTGCATAGCTTCTATTGACAAGAATAATGCATTTATGGATAAAACTAATTAGGATAATTTGTTAGCGTTCTGCAGGCTGTTCACTCATTTTCTCTTTAACGGGGATATACATTCACAAACTCTTACAGTATGCTTAGGTGAAGAAGGATGGTAAGGAAAATAGTATTATGTTCAAGAACGTGCAGGACTGGTGCTGCATGGCTGTATGAAAAGAAACATCTACTGGTTTAGAGCACAGGGATGTAGCTTGTGCTACTGCTAAAGGCAAAATACTTGGCCAGAAAGGGAAGAAACTGAATCCTAAAAAAGCATGCATCTCTTGTTCCTGCACTGGGGACAGAAGCGCTGGGAGAGAAAGGGCCTTTAGGAACACATACCGATTATACCAAACCACACCATACCATACCGGAACCTACCCTACCCTACCAGATATAACAGTACTCTGTTTAAAGAATATAAGGATCTGAAGTATAAGCACTGAAAAGTTAGGAAATACCAGAATTACTTCAGCCTTTGTTTGCCTCACAGGCGCACAGGACAAAATAAAGCAAAAAGCATTCCTGCCTGTACTAGCAGCTGAGGTGCAAACAGTAACGACGGTTCCAGCCTGCAGAGGCGACGGCCTGACAAACTGCAGCACCGTGATACGCGCGCCTAAGCAACTGCCAAGCTCTCTTCCCCACCACCATAAAGAATGGGCTATTTTTAATGCAGACCACTTAAATCTTGTTTTAAGCACAGCCTCACAAAGGTTACAAACTTCTCCCAGTAGGGAGCAGTAGGAATGAGCGGTTGCTTACAAGAAAGAGCATAAGCACAGGCAGGGATCAGGAAACTCCTAAACCAGCTGGGCCAGGGCCTTGGGGAAATCTACCTTCAGTTACATCCTTCCAACAACAGCAGCACACGCCCTTCCTAAGCAGGGCTGCTCTTGAAGGATTTACCAGGACCAGAAGTGGATATATTCAAAAGACTTCAATTTCTGCAGCTCAGGAAAGAGAAGGAAGGGTTGGAGTACAGCCACAGCAGAGCCGCCACTCACAAGTCTTAGAACATATGATCCATGAGGAGAAGTGGAGCGAGTTTATGCCACTGGGAACCACAAATCGTTGCTGACAATAGCAGGTTTTCAGTTGTATTCTGAAGCACACCGGTTTTGATTCGTTACTGAAAAACTTTTCAAGGAGATCAAAAAGAAGATACTGAGATGAGATGGTGATAAAACAAGAACCAAAAAGAACTCACATAGACCCTTGTGGACAGCTAAGTTCAACAAAAAGATGATGGCAGTTCTGCTTGCCCAGGTAATATCATTTCCCACCCTTTATTACTCATAGTGAGCACTCATGTCTTGCCTGGAAATGGAAAGCTCTTCTGCTCAGAGGACTAAAACTTGCAGAGCCTCTGAAAGTTCATACAGTCAGTGATTCCAATTAAAAATGAGTCTTGAAAAAATTACTACTGGAGACTCCTGTATCTCTGGAGAGTTGATCCACTACAGTCACATATGGGATGTTAGGGTACATATGGGACTGGCACATACACATTACATGCATGTCTATGAAAGGCTTCTAGAGAAAAAAAAGTCCCATTTGGAATTACTACCAGTTCAGCTGCAACATTACTGAAAATACGGTAGCGATCCATGATATTTTCATGACTGTTGCAGGTCAGGATAGGTGAGGCAATGGCACTTTCAAGTGGTGTATGAACATGCTCATCCTATGCCACACGGGTAGCACAAAGGCCAGGCTGCAAATGGTTCCCTTTTTGGCCCCTCCTACCATATCAATTAAAGCTACTAATAAATCACAACAACTGCATCTTGCTGACTGAATTTCAATGCATGGAGAATTTTAGACCTAAGGCACGGTACAATGATGGGCTTATATATGTCTTCAGGAAAAAGAGCTTAAACTATTAGGGCAATGGAGTATGCAGAGAGCAGTGAAGCGCTGCTCTGAGAAACATGAAAATCAGTAACTTGAGGTCACATTTCATATATTGCTTCATAAAATGAAAATAGCAAAAGAAAGGCACAAAGCCAATTTAGAATAGTGAACACATGAACCAGAAAAAAAGCATAATGAGACCCAAGAAACGGAGCTGTTAAGGTGAAGATGTCAAAAATACCTATCAAGTTTAAGACAAGCACAGCAGACGCTGACCTTAATTTAAATTTTACTAAGGTAAAACGTATCTGGTAGACTTTTAGTTAATTTGTTGAGGAGAAAGAGATCACACACTCTTAAGACGACACAATTTTAGGGAAATTTTTAAAGAGCACATATGTCACTCCTACTAAATTCACCTATCTCAGTTTCACAGGACAATGCAATGTTAAAGAACTAGTAAACTAGTTCCTAGTACCTAAAGTTTTTGTAATGTTGACTTACTCAGAGGTATGAGAAATAAGTCTAAACAAATAGATATATCTATATAAGAGCAATTCTCTGTAAGCAGTGACATATCCGCCAGCACCAGAAAGAAAACCCACAAATCTGGAACATACTCTGTATGACAATGGCTGCTACTACAGGGTTTGACCACATCCAATTTAATTTCTGTGTTGTACTGCAACAATTTGGCTTTGAACATGATGTTAATTTCTGTTTTACATTTATTATATTGATAATGAAACTGCTTCCAAAACTGAAATTTGAACTCTCTTTTCTATTTTAATAAATGAGAGAGTGCACTGCCTCGTCCTACATAGTGATAAGTGGCTTTGTGCAGGTAACAGAAAAAAAACATTTCAGTCAGTTCTTAAGTATGAGTTTTGACAAATGTAGCCTAGTTTCAGGCTACTCATTTGCAGTGACTCTGAGGCTGCCCATGCCCAGAAATATCAGAATCAGAACAGAACTTCTTGTGCTACTGATTCAGAGCCACCATGCAGCAGGTTAAGACAAATTTGAGACAAGAATATCAAGCAGTCCCACAAAACTGTATACATCAAACATCTTTATGTGGATGCGTAATGTGGATATGCAATACCAACAACAAGATTTTTGGAAGAACAGCTCATTTACTTCTTCTTAAGTAAGATCACATTAATTGAAATGAACACATTCCCCATTTGCTTCACCAGCTTCAAATACAATAGGAGGTCCTAAGAATGCCTTTTTCGCAGCAGAGATCAGGAAAATTAAAACAAAACAAAGTAACAATCTCTAATGATTTTACATTATTATATTAAAAGCCCAGTTACTTTGGTAACAAACTAACCACCAAACTGTTGTTCAGGGGATTTTTCTGGCTTTCAGGCAGTACACCTAAGCTTCCAAAGAGACTTCTTGAGCCATGAAATGGGGTATGAAAATGTTTAATCCCTGACTGAACTGCTATCCTTGTGGAAGCACTGTGAGTACATACAATTACACCAGAAAAAAAATCATGTTCACCAGCAGTACTATTCATCTTTGGGAAGCAGCTTATCCTATCAATACAGAGGTTTTTCTACTGGTACACAGTTGCCTCCATGCTAGAAATGCCTTACCAGTGTAACACACAAACAACTGCATACTGGTAAAGTGCTCTTAGGAAAGATACTGGTTAGGCCACTGCAGTATTTTGCAATTCTTTTACCAGTTTCCTTCCTTTACAACTCTATAAAATAGCACTTTTGAATTGTCAGCAATTTAACAGAAATACAAAATTTGGGTGTCAGAGTGGGATTTTTAGAATGGCTTTCATTAGTTATCAGAACAAACAGGCTGTGCTTGCCATCCTAGATCTCTTGGATACTTCTGAGCCTGTCATGTAGGCCTCTTTCCCTATCTCTTAAATCACTTAGGCACAATTAAAAAACATATTCCTAGTCAAAATAAATTGTCTCCAAGGCTCTTAAAATGGGGTGGCCAAGATTAAGCTTTTAAGTTAATATTTAAATTCTAACATGAATTAAAAAGACATTAAAAATTGTTTAGCTGGTTTAGCTTTCTAAGCATTTCAAAACACAATAAATTTACTTTTGGAATTAACAGCATTTAGTCCAAGCACTTACACAAATTCTTAGATACCCAAAATCATGGATCTGCTTTTTTCTTCAAATTATAAGTTTTGCAAAATATTATTTTAGTTTTTAGAAAAAAAATTTTCAAGCTTTCATATGGAAGTGTGAGGACTACAATTTTTTTACTTCAATTAAAAAGAGACTGGCCAACAATCATACTAATCTGTAAAGGTATTGTTTTTTTAAAAAAGCAAATATCAGAACAAAATGGTTATACACTGATAGTCTGTCTGGCTTCATGCAGCCACATGAATGGTACGGAGGAAGATCATTCTTTCCAGAAATACATCATTGCTTTCTGGCATTTCTTGTTCTTACCTAAATGAACCTATTTTATAAACAAAACTATGAACTGTATAGAGATATAAGATTCTGTAAGGCTCAGGTTAGCTTTAAATCAGTAAAAATTGGACATCTTCTATACTGTCCTTCCTTTATTGTTTTTTCTCAAGAATTTCCATGAAGACCAGCAGTTCAAACACATATGAGAATTCTGATTACTGTATAGCAGAAAAGCTGAAAAGGACTGCATCAGGCACATGCTATTTTGCAGCAAAAATTGTAATTTCAAACATCATAGTTGTCATATGTTTTTATTCATATATCGCAATGTAATACTGTTTTGATGATGGGGTCAACTGCCAAATTAAAGATTTGGATGAGTAATTGGACAAAAAAAACACATAAAGAAGTGCAGGTCCAAAATTTCTTTAGTTGCAGTCCACTTTAAAAAAATCTCTTCACAGCTATAGTAAACAGAAAATCTTCCTTTGATATGACTGAAAAAAAACAACCAAACTTTTCTCATTTTTGCATGGTCATGGTGGTGGGCTGTGGAGTGGGGGGATACATAATATTTGGATTCTCAGCTGTAATTGTCAAATTCACTACTTATAAAACCAGAGTACAAGAAGTCTCATTTTCTTGTAATGAATCAGCTACAAGTACAATACTCCATCTTTTTAGTTTAAATGAATTTCATGGCACAATTGGACAAAGCCATCTGCTGCCAATTGTCTTGCCAACTAATAGCATTGCTGCTGGCAGCTGCCAAAGAAGACCACATTGCCATACAGCTGCTACAGTCACTATACAACAGCTAGCTAGCTTCACTGCTCCTCTCCATTGCTTCTGCCTCCCAAATCCCTGAAGGCTAGATCACGGCCAAGTACCACTGAAATGTCAGAGGAGAAAGAAAGGGGCCATATAGAAGTGGGAGACCTCATCCAGAGTTCTGGCTATACCGGCGAGCGTGCAGCATCTCTCATCTAGCTTTGTCCATCCCTCGTGGCCACTGTGAAGGCAGAGAAAAACTGTGCTATTACGCCCAGTAGGCACAGCCTCCCTTCCGATACTTGCCATTTGTTGATATGCTAAAAAGGCTACTGGTAGTCATAGGCTATTTCAGATTGCCAACTACAGTTTGCTGAATATAGGCAGTGTGTCTTCCTCCTGTTAGCAGCTATAAAGGAAACTGGGGTCAGGGTGCCCAGACAGAAGATGATCTGAGCTGTTCATCTCTCTCTAACTTTGGTGTTGCTATTTAGGCACCCAGGCAGCTACTGTGAACTTAGCTCATGTTTTTAAAGAGGATTTTGATCAGTACCTTTTGAAGCACGCTGAGAAGACCCTTGAAATCTTCTTCAGGAACACATCTATGAAATTTCAATTTGCGGTGCAGTTGAGAGTAGAAAGATACATACCCAGTCCATGTGTCAACCACTGTCAATCATTCAGGAGAACCAGATTATACTGAACTGTTGTAACAGGCAACAACAGCAAAGCATCTAGATGCTACAAGCGCTGACATGACACTCGTGAGTTTCAAAATACTCACTGATGTTTTCCAGTCTCTCACAACTGCCATAATGGAGTTCTGTAGGATCTCAGGTTCTAAATGAGTGCAAAAATATACTTAGCCCCCTTAAAGGAAGAGAAAGACTGAAAAGTAGTTCCTAAAGGTTTAAAAATAGAAGAGTAAATAAATCTTCTCCCTCACCAGCCATTAAGATTTTCTGGAAGAAATCCTAACCCACTAATACCAATGGTAAAACTTCTGACTTTCTGATACTGTCTCCTTTGGTATTTGCTAAATCACAAAAATAGATATGCAAAGAAGTGCAACATGCAGTCACAGCTGCTTCTTAAATCACCATGTTTACTAAATACAGGCAAAGAGGCCAGACTAAGTTCCCTATATTTTGCTACTCTGCTGTGTTCTTAGAGGTTTCACAATAAAACACGCATCAGCAGAAAGATCACAAAAGACATAAGAAAATACCCATTTGTTCTCAGACCATTCATGTTTTAAAAAGGAGAAATAATTTCTCACTGTTTACGCTGATTTGATGGATGAGAAGAACATGGAAGTCAGTTCAGTGTATTTATAAACTGGCACACTAAACATGTCAGAAATCAACACAACACTATGTAGGCCTGATGCTTAACAGAGAATAAATCAATCAAATGGACACAGATTCTTTTATAATACACACACTCTGAGCAGCAAAGGGATGAATGGTAGCTTAAGGAGAGAGTGAAAAACACAAAACCTATTATATTTTATTATAAACTACTATGACTAGAGCCAACAACCACTTTGCACATATAACAGTAGGGCCATCGGCACTAGATGATCTACAGGCCATAAAGACTCTTAGACAGCATTAAGTGAATTAACTTGATTCTTAGCCAGTATTAACTACCAGCTAAAGGCAAAAATATCTAGAGTCCCTGATCTCCTGTGCTGCTTAAGATGGGGAGTTCAGGAACTTAGAGCCAAACTGATAAACCAAAAAGAATCATAATCTAGCTGCCTTGAGACAGAACATGCGCTTGGAGAAGCACGGGCAGAGGGAAGGAGGCAAGGCTGCTGTCTTTCAAGAAAACACACAGTGCCTTTCAAAGTCACTGGGAAGACAGCATATATCTTCGGTCCTTGAAGCACTAACAGAGCGTGCTGGTGACCACAGAGACAGTCTCTCTTCCCATGGGATCTTCTCTTCCCTCCTTCCACTCACACATGAGATGACTTGTACGGCTGCCTTTCTACAATCCAGTGTCCCTTCCCTCACCATGCCATGGACCCATGACTCTCTTTGCCTCGTAGTTTTGCATCTAAGGGCAACTATCAGAGCTACTTAAATTAGTTATCCTGGGAACACACACTGCTCATGACCGATTTACCCAGTTCCAGACAAAACACCACCATCGCAACTTGTGCGTGCACCAGAATTTCAAAAAACTTCAGTGTTAGGCCATTCTGCTCTACTTCGGGTCGACGGGGCTCTGTCAGATCCAAAGTTGGGTGATTCTGAAAATGTGCCAGCTTCCACTATGCAAAACATGTTCATTTTCATTTCTCAGCTTACACTGTTTCTAGGATGCCAGTAACTAAGCCCAGTAAAAGCTTATATGCATGTTAACCACATGAGGAAGAACTTAGAGCAGCCAGTGTGGTTACTTAGATACTTGAATTTATGTAAGCACTTAAGTTTATGCAGAATCAGAGCCTCGTACTTTAGAACAGGGCATAATTCATTCCATGCCTTACATATTCAGCGGGAAAACAGCTGTGATTGAGTGCAATCTTGGGGTTCTGAATTTAAAGTCCAGAAATTCAAAGTCATACATGGTTCCCACAGCATCCATTACTCTCTCCGTTGTCACATATGTAGTGTTTTGCACTGCTGTTTATGCGAAGAAATTTATGCTCTGAAGTGTATGTAAAACATTATCAACTTACGTTTCCCATAGCTGCTGTAACTCTAAAGTTCTTGGCTTCAGTGCATTTAAATTAACAGTCATAACAACACACCAAAGCCTTTTCTTCCATTGAAATTCAATTCTAGATATTTTTTTTTTTGCAGTATATAACCAAAACACTCTTATTGATCTCTTGCTGAAATAGCTCTCCTTCTCAGTATGTTCTGAAATAACAGTGGCAGGTCATTTATTACTGCTCTTACACATGCGATTTTCATACCCAACATTTTCTCAAATGTCTTTTTTCCCAATGTCATGGTCACTTGCCCTTGTGAAAGGTCGTGTTCATAGCACGTGTGAAGTCTTCCAGTTAAGCCTTTTTGAAATCATCCAACTCACAGAAAACAACATCAGAACAAGGCAGTTAACGTACTGTTTTATCCCCTACCCTGTGTCAATCTGCAAAGCATTTTAGTCAACTCCTTTGTACCCATCCCCTCCTCATTATGAAATAAACAAACTTCTAAGCACACAAGTACTAGAAACCTCAATTCAATGGGTAACATCTGTAAAGTCAGAATTGGCAAAAATGGGGACAAAGAACGAAAGTACTTCTTGTTATGGTTAAACAGTGATTTAATAACATTTGCAAGATAAATTATATTCTCCTGGAAAATAAGCAATTTTTGCAAATAATTAAAAAATCTTGCATAGCATCTGCATCAAAAATGTAAAGTTTTAGCCTGAACAGTCACAGTCTTTAAAAAACTGTAAGCCTCTTAAAAAGGACATTTAGAAGGGAAAAAATTTGACAATCTTAATTAATAACACATCAATATATTCCTATGTGTGTTCATACAATATACATACATGAATAATATAGAACATTGTTCTGTTGATCTTTATTAAACACTGACCTTGATAAGAAGAATTATGTGAAGAACTGCAGAATGGCCCAAGTGCTAGCAAACATATGTCAGAATGAACTGCTGAAGGACAGAAATCTATTAAGATAAACAAAAGTATGGATAATATGCAACTTCCTCATATCCTTAAGTACCTACGAGAAATACCAAAATTAATTCCAAGAAGACTCTTCTAGTTGTAAGAGAACAGTAGAAGAACCAGTGGCTGATAACTCATTTTGCAAAAATGCAAGACAGAAACAAGGTACAAATTTTGAGCACAGAAAGTAATTAAGCATTGAAATCCCTAGCAAGAATCACCACCAAATTTCTGTCTCTGTACATTTTAAAACCAAGGACAAGTTTTTGCAAAAGGCAATAAAAAAAATCCTGTGGCCTGTGTCATGCAGAAGACAGCAGCTGTGTCTTTTTGCTTGGTATACTAGAAATTCTCTTCATATCAGTGATTTTGGTGAAGGACTGAAAGCACTATCTAAAGAATGTGCACTCCAGAGTTCAGTGATCTCCACTGCACCTTAGCCCCTGCCTGGAGGATCACACTTTTGAAATTTCAGAGAAGAATTTGGAAGCGTGAGAATTCAAAGGTTTAGGGGGTGTGAACTAATGCAGTTCTACCATGCTTCCATTGCAAAGCCAATCAAAGCCAAACTCTAAATTCATCTGCTGCCACATCTCATGGCACCAAAATCGCCAAGTTTAGTTTCAAAAATCTACTAAATCATATAAAACTTAGGTTTTAATATTACTATCTGCAACCAAAGAAAGAAAGAAGCAATATAAACGTTAAGAAGATGTCTGTTTCACTTTATTTAAAAGCAGACTAATCCCATAATCCTAACAAATAAAAATATTAGGCTGTCCACAATTACAACATCACAATGTCCAGATGGTGTCTCTCTGTGGGGAACAGGAACAACAAGGGGCATTACAAGCTAAATTCCAGTGAAAAAGTCCGAGTCCCAAGCAAAACTAAGACAGATCTACTAGTGGAGGTGTTGAAAGAGTGACTTGACTGCAATAAGTAGCACATGTTGCTTATAAAAGTATTCCATTCCATTTTTTAAGGGAATTCTCACAACACAGTGAGCAGAGGAGTTGGGTGTATATACTCCAATATTGTAGAAGGAAGAACAGTTTGTGTAGCATAGCTTGAATATTTTTCAGCTTGCCTTACTAAATTTGTGTGGTTTATTTAAGAGCTATAAAAATCATAAATCAGTCATTGAGTTCTCAGTGATAGCTGCAAGATTTAAAGGTACACATTGACAAAATAGGCATATGGAGAGCTAGAAAGACAAAGAAGAGAAGATTAGAAAGAGTTCATAATTTTTCTCTTTTGAAGCCTCATTGTGGTGCATAGTTGGAAGTGCCAATTTAGTCACACTAAAGCAGAATTATTGTGCAAAGATATACTCATTCAGTTCTTTGTAATGCAATACCCCTTTGTGTAAACTCAGTCCATGATGCTCCTCTAATGCAGGCTTAAAATGGGGCTTCAGCAAAATTTCAAAAGGGGTCTAGAAGCCAGATGATTCAAGCTGGAAGGATATTCCCTTATGCAAAGCTTTTGAAACTTAAGTGAAAAAAATGAAAGAAGCTAATATGCTGATGGGAAAAAGAGGAGAAATATGCCTTCTCATCACACACCGAAGTCTTGGAAAGCACTGCTTGCTTGGAAAACTATATGTACTTGAAGTCAAACTCATTGTGGCCTTTTTCCTTATTTAGCAATTTTAGAAAATCTGTAATTTTTGAACGCGATAAGAACTGTGATTTTACAAAATATAAATAGATGCACTGCAGACAATTTTAAGACGACTTTTGTTAACAGGAACATAAACCAGTATATCTCCTGTCCAGTGGTCCATACTAAATAACCAAGGGAAGACAGTGTGCTCAAGAACAAAGGAGAGAATTTGTCCAGGGACAGCCAAGAACACTACATAATGTCTATCAAAAACGATAGGCTGTTTTACTGACTTCAGTATCTATTCTGTACCAGTACTCAAAAAGGGGAAAGAAAATGATCATGATAACTCTTGGGCCTGTTACACTGATGACAAATTCACTAAGTGCACTTAAAGTAATGAAAAAGTTAATCCAGAAATCAGTAGATAGAAAATTGATAGGAACATAAAGATACACAGGTGTTTTTTTTAAACTCGTGATCTGCTCTGATCAGACTGATTTTATCTTTTGATCAGATTTAAAGTTGGCAAATAAACATTATGCACACATGTAATATATTAAGGCATCTGCAAGGTGTCTGACCTAGTAACAAGTTTTCATATTGAAGATATACAATACCACAACATTCAATTTTATGAACTAAAAACTGGCTAGCTAAACAGATTGCAAGCAACAGGTGTCAGTTACTGAAACAGGAATATCTGCTGGGACCTCAAAGAAATCTGTACTCTGCTGATTCCTATTTAACATTTCGTTGATGCTTTGGAAATAAAAAAAGAACTTTATATATGACACAAAGTTAATAGTGTAAATTATGCTAAAGACTGTCCCACTCAAACAAAACGCAGTTCAGGATGTCCAGTTGCAAAGGTATGCTTTTGAGAACAAACAATGCAGACCATATCTATAAAACAGAATCATGTATTTTGGAAAACAATGAACATGGAAGGGACTTAAAAGTCAGAGTAGATAAGCAAGCAATTGAAAAAGAGCTTCAAGAGTTGAAGCTATAAAAGAAAGAGGGGTGCAAGTAATTGAGTCTTTGGAAGTACAATTGGGGGAGTAAAGAGTAGGAGAAAATAAGCATATGTAGTACCTCCGTATGTAGTACTGACAAGAATGATACTTCATACCATGATGACCTCTGTCACGTGCATTTTTAAAAGCATGTTGAAAATCTGGAGAGGGTTCAGAAGAGAGCCAGAAAATGTGTTGAAGACTAGAGATAATGTGCCACAATTGAAAGAGATCAATCTGTTTAGCTTGTACAAAAGAAAACCGAGGAGTTGATTAAACTGTATAAGCTCCCTCACAGTGAGAAAACAGCAGGTACTGAAGTGCTCTTTAATCTGGTGGAGAACAATATAGCAAGAACCAGTGACTGGAAGCTGTAGTCAGACAATTTCTAATCAGAAATGGGGTACACATTTTTGTAATTGACTATACATTGCACAAGCTTCCCACGGGAACTGATAATTTTCTATGTACTGAACCATTACTACTTTTCTGAAGCATAGGCTTTAGCCTCGCAGAAGTAACACTACAGCAAAACCCAAGTAGTCTGCCTCACTACAACAAACTTTGGAGCAAAATACAATGACGTGATACAAAGACCAGCCAAGACAACTGGGAGGTCCTTAATGGCCTTGAATTCACTGAACATATGACTTCCATCAAGGTTTATAACTGGTCCCAAGAAGTGCACACTGACAAACCTCACTGAAGTTTTTGCTGCTGTCAGGATTGGGCCCTATGCTACCTCTGCCACCACTGCATACAAGGTCTAACCTATTCCCTGCTGTCCATCCCCAAGCGTCTCTCGACACATTTTAGTTGGAAGGCAACCTATCAAGAGAGGAAGCAGATATTTCACGGCCTTTTTGCTAAGTAAACAAGCAGGCAATTGCCACAAGCATCTGTGGCGAAGTTCCATGGAGCCTACCGAGCTGCCAGATGTCAGCATGACCATTGGCAGCTGCACATTGCAGTGCAAATCGGCATGGATTATCACAGAATTTCCTAAGAGCTGCCATTCCCTGGACCTTTCATCTGAAAACTAATGATTCCTAAGTCTATTTTGGAGTTAGAGAGATGCAGCAATTGGCACTTCCATGCTGTAGCTAGTAAGGATAGCAAACAGGAGAAAAAGATGCATATCCCAAGTGGTATTTGAGTTGTCGTAATTCTTCAACAAATCCTCCTTAGGACTGTACGACAGATTAAAGAAGAAAATCCAGCAGTCATTTAGATGACAAGCCCAACGTACCTGCCTTACAAGTACTGCTTGGATTATACAATCTCCATTAATGTGAATGCACATATGGACTGTTACTCAGAGTCCTTTTTTCTTTTTTAATAGCAAGGAGACTTCTTGTTCCATAGAATGCCAAAGCAAAGCTTGAAATCGTTATCTAGTTATAAATTCTGATAATTCATAACCCAAATGGCAACTAATGAGGACTTTTATTTTTAGGAGAACAGATGCAGAGCTGCTTTAGAAACAAAACTAAAAATTCAATGTCATGATTTTTGTGATCCAGAACTCACGATATTAGGACATTTGGGATTGGCAATACTGTAAACAGTATTTTTCTAGCCAAAGAGACAGCATCAGTCAAATTAAATTCTATTAAATCTTTAGAAATGGAGAGTGTTTAAAATACTTAAAAGTTTGAGGAATTACATCCATTCTTTTCTTTCTGTCTGTTTTTGTGATTTTACAATTCAAATGTCTTATTTTACAGACTAAGAGAAGGGTTTTCTGTTCACAGAGATAGACAGATATAACATTTATTTTTCTAATACTGAAAATGGGTATGTAATGAAGCTTTCCTACGGGTGAACTTAATTCATCCATGACAGTTACGTATCACCTTGTCTTGCAATTTTTTTAACAGAACTCCATTTTTGAAAAACTGAATTAAAATAAAAAACTCTTTAAATTGCCAGAGATAACATTTATCAGCATCAGGCCGGGAATCACGAAGAAGCCTGAAGCTCCGTCAAGTATCCATCTTCTTACAATTAATCAGGTTTTTCTTCTTTTTTTAAGGGAAGAAAAATATCTACAAAATGGAAAAAATGGATAAGAAAGAATAATTACCCTTGAAGGTTAAAGATTTTCACATACTCATTAAAGAAATGAATGGAACAATTTTTAAAAAAAATACTGAATTTTCTTTTCTGATAAATTTCAAGAAAATTGAGAGGTCCACTTTGATTTATGTAGTAAAATATATCTCGGTGTCCTCTCTTCCCTGCCTCCAGTGAGCTGATAACTCATTTCCTTCTGGAAGTTTTACACTCACTTGATGCTACAGACTCGGAAACATACAATGAAGTTACATTTTTACAGATATTGACTTGTGAAAACCTTAGTTGCAAATACACAGATATTGGTCATCTCTCTACAACCTGGTGTCTCGCCACATGTCTATTTTTGGCTTCAACATCCCGGAAAGCGACCCGGAGGAAAGCTGGCAGGGTTCTGCGGGAAGGAGGGCAATCCTATGTCGGGCTCTGCAGTAAAGCAGCTGGCAGGGCAAAATCCCACTACAACCAAACCAGATCTCAAGCTAGGAGCAGACTACGTCTTTCTGTTATTTCATATACAGTACATTTAGGGTTGCTTCCTACCTGCACATGGTATCTCCCTATTTGCAGCTATGGCATAACATGTGCATAGCTTTGCTTTCCACTTCTCAAGCCCAAATTGCTCATTACACCTCAGGTAACACGCACTTCTGCTCTGGATAGACATTTGCCACACAGGCCTTATCTGCAATTCAAACAACCCAAGATTCAAAGGAAATCATTAGAGACAGGGAATAACATTTTTTCCCCTCTCAACCCCTGCTCTCAAAGTAAAATGCGCTTCAAACTCTGATGATCTATTTAAACCTCCATCATTCAAAAAGATATTCTTTTTGTCACTAGAGAAATGGATATACCTGTAGGTACTTCATTGACAACTGTGTATCTTCTAAAACAAATTGCCTTTCAGACTGAATTTCAGAGTTCTACTTTAAGTACAAACAGATAACAAAACAATGCCCCGTAATTACTAACAGTAATTACCCCTATAACACTAATTAATAATTTGGGAGTTCTGTTCAATCTTTTGCCCCAGGGCTTTGCAAATTTTTGACAGCAGAAACTAGGAGGTAGGAGATAAATTGCCCTCTCTGTGCTTAGCAGCAGCAGATCCAAACCTCCCTGGAAGCAAGCAGGTGCTGGCTAAGAGACAGGACTTAACGGGACAGATCAGTGGCTCCGATCACTTGGAAAGCCTTCTGTTCTCCTCTACTGTTTCTGTCAGATCCTCTACTCTTGGGCTCCCTTCTTGCCCCTACTCCTATCACACTAACTATTATGTCTAACTTTGGTGATGGGTCATGACAGCTCAGAAGCACAGACACACCAGAAATGTTTTCGTTAACTGGTGCAGACACTGACAACCGTGAGGCTGTTTGAGCCCAGGTTGCACACGGAATACCAAAATATCCATGCTGCCATGGTACCAGCAGCAGTGAAGTTGCTGGATATGCAACAGCATTGCTCCAACTGTGCTTTTAAAGGCAATGTAGACATACTTTGAGTTTTGCTACCCTTTCAGAATGAATGAATTGCTTTGATACTTTTACACAACACCTAAACATCTTCCTCCTAGCACCTTTTCTCCCCAGCTCTTCCCAAGTCTGGAATACTATCACAAATGACTGAACAAGAGACAGAGATTCCTGCCTCTTACTTCACATCTTGCCTCTTATTTTTTTTCCTAGTTGCATTAGTTACAGTGAAATAATGCTAAAAGCGTCTAGCAACTAGCGAACTGTAACTACAAACACCCTCCAACACCACCATCATTTCTGGGAGGCATTAGCCCAACATACTAAATTATGGACACTATGCAGAGAGAAGCAGGGCATGGATTTGTGAAGAAATGTTAAACTATCTGAAAATCTTGTACTTTTCTAGATACTCTTGACTGGCTGTATGATTTCAAATAACATTTTCTTCAGTGGAAGCCCTAAGTATAAATGCTCCTAACCAGAATTTAAGTCTGTGCAAATTCACCAGATGCAAGAAAACCATACAGCTGAAGAGTGTGTTACAAAAAAAGAACAGAAAGCTAAGTTAGTTAGGAGAAATTTACCCATAAAGAGGATAATTAATTACCACGTAAAAAGGAGTCCCAGCACAGTGACTGCCGTCAGTGGGGTTTTTATGTTCAGCATAGCTAAGCAGGTATTTAGACAGACTATACAGCATCAGAAAGCAACACACAGGTGAACTGTGCACAGCTGAGCTGCCTGACTTCTCCATCGTGAAATGTCACTATTGTATAGAAAGGAATGTCTGAGCCATACTGGATCTTGTCTGTTATTGCTGGGACGATGCAACTCTTCTCTTTTAGCTCCCTTTCCAGGCTTCTTGAGACTTTTGCACAGAACACATCATAACTTTGCTGAACAACGTTGCTTGGTTTTGTATCTCCAAAATTAAGTTGTTTTTCTAGTGAAAATCAATTTTAAAAAGAGGAAGCAAATGGGATTATGTACTTTTTTTTATAAAAAGAGAGGAAGAAAATTAATGATGTACATGTAGAGGGAAACTAGCAGTGGTTAAGATTTTCTGATCACATCATCATTGGTGCTGAACGAGGAACATAAAGACTATTAGCGAAATACCAGAATAGCAGCCCTTCTTCCCACTAGGCAGCACTGCAAATATACCCCCAGGAATTCAGTGACAAAACAGAGAAAATTGAACATGTGTGACAGAGATCCAGAGTGAAATGAAGCACAAAAAAGAAGTGCAATACAAAAGGCTTAAAAGGGCTCAAGGTGTGAAAACACTGAGGAAAGAGAAAGAATGTGAGGGATGTGTGAACCAGTGCAAGAGGAAAACAGGAACAGGATTTTGAGCGAGTGAGGCTGAAAGTGATAGAAGGTAACCAAGCATAAATGTGAAAGGAAAACCAGAAGTGTGAATGAGCATATAAGTGAACAATAGTGCATGGCAGAGTGACGGGCTGTGATGCACTAAGATATGGTAAAAGTAGGAAAAACAGACAGAAAACAGTTTTAGTGATGAATTTCTTTTTTTGGTTGCTTTTACCGTTATCATTTATGAGAACATAGGCTGTTACACAAAAACAGACCAGTAAGCAATGTAAGAAAGGAACAGGAGCCACAGTAACTACTAAGAATTCTCAATAAACAAGACATTTGGAAATTGCCTTCAATTTTGTCCACCAAGCTGAGGTGGTCAGAATGACCACGCAGTGTGTCCTTTGGAAAACAGCAAACTGGAAGAAATGGGAACCAATAATATCAAAAGTGAAGCTGAGCATTTAAACGTTTTCTCCCTTATGTGATGAACTGGTTTTGTCACAGTCTACTGTGAAGCCAAATATACATATAGTTTCACAATAAAAACTCGTCTGCAAAGAATTAAGGGCAGAGAAATTAGAGACCACAGACATCAGGCACAATTATCTGCAAAAGATGGCTCAATAGAAGTTCTACCACAGAGCTGTAGTTACATCAAAATAGGAAACCAGGTAATATTCCTCCATTCATGTAAAAGAAACATGAAACAAACACAGATGTTCAAATACTTGTCTGGATAACAAGAGTCACGGTGCTCATATTACTCTGCTTATCGTAGTAACAGCCTTGATGGATCTCCTGCACTCTTTCTTTCACATCTAGACTACAGGATGCCTTTTTTTTTTTTTTGATCTAGTACTCTTTCCAAGAGTTTCAAGACAATTTCCAGCTATGTAAAATGTCAAGTAGAAGAGTGAGCTATTTCATATTGTGTGGTTAATGACAGAGAAACTGCTTGATTTGCTTTTTTGAAGACAGCCTCAAGTTCGTTACAGCGAGGTTATTAAAGCCAAAAGGTTGGATGGCTTCCCTGTGAACATTCAAACTCTGAAAAATACTGATTTCATTTAACCTTTCTACAGTCATATTTATTTTATAAAAGATTCAATTTGTCATATTTGTGTCATAACCTTGAAAAACTATAATAAAACATTCCCGTAGATTCATTTATACCTTGAAGGTTATTGAACATCTATGTGGTGAATAAATACCTCACTTGTGCCTATCCAGTCTCAAATTTCGATCTCATGGACTAGATTTCATCAACAGCCTTCTAAAAATCTATATACAGAATATATTATAAATAATAATGAAATAGGTGATTAAAACAAAATTTACTTTACCTGAGTTTCAAATGGGAGTGACCTTTTCTTTCAAAGACAACTGGGCAAAGAGGAACACATCTTCATATTTTACACATACTTTTATAAATGCTGTTTGATCTTCAGTTATTGTTTCAGCAATTTTGTTTACATACAGACTAGTTTCAGCAACTAGAAATAACCAAAACTCTACCTGCATCACAAAAGTAAAAGAATCCTTTTTTTTCCAGTAACAATAGAGTTGCTCATCAGAATGCTGCTAGTACTTCTGTTGATACTCAATTCACAATAGTTTCCAACTCATTCTCCTATACATGGGATAGCTTTGCAGTGCTAAAAGAAAAATCATTTGATGAGTAGCAGAAAAAGAATATGAAAGGGAGATGAGTCCAAAAGAATGCTGACTCCATCTAATCACTTTCATACATGATATCAAGTTATACTTCGAAGAGACTACATTCTCTTTCTTTTAAAAATTTATAGACACAGACAACATAAATTTAATACCATGAGTGCAGAACATGCAGTAAAAGATGGACTGGGTCTAGGCTTTAGGGCCACCTGATTTGAATTAGCACCATACCATATGGAAGCTACATCAATGGACAGGTGACCTCTATCTTATAAACGTAAGTCAAGACAAACAGGACACACTGCAATTCCACCAAAGAAAAGCTGTATGCACTATCTGAGAGATCCAGGTAGCCACAGTGTGTTCAGTCGCTATGACCAAATGAGGCTTGGGCATGCTATGAAGAGAGATCATAGCCACTTATTAACAATGTCACTGCATTTTTTTGCAGCACTGGGGCTGTTTGCCCCTGTGTTTCGATCAAATATGAATACAATGACTATACTCATCTTCAAAATTCCTCCTTCTGTGTCAGTGTGTTACAGTGTTACTTATACCCTAACCTTTCCTCTTGTGCAATGCTTCTAAGGAGCTTTTTATGTTTGATGATGACAGACACTAACTCCCCACCAAGAAAATCTAAGCCATTGGGAGCTACAGGTTCTCAGCGTCTCTCAGGATGAAGCCTGTATTTTGCAGAACACTTCTGGATCCCTCAGGACAGGAAGTAGAGCAGGAGGAAAATCAATGTGCCAGGCAAAGAAATAACAGGTGGATCAGAGCTTTTTCAATACATGTGGTGTGTTTCTTTACAAACTGCATTCCCTGAGACACCCACTTTGAAAGAAATCCACTTTCCCACACAAGTGCTTTGAGTAGTTCAGGTTACACACAGAGACCGTCACTCAAAAGAAAACTTACAAGCAGCGTTTCCAAAGCTTAACAGCGTTACTTTTTCTCCATCAACACTTCTTTGCCTAAAAAGGTAGGTGTGACTAATTAGTCCCCAATAGTCCATTAAAATAACATTACCTAGACTATATAGTGTTTTTCATCAGTAGATCAAAAAGTACCAAGTAAAGAAGGCAAGAGTCATTACCTCATCAAGTAATACCCACTAAATAATCAGCTCTGCTGCTTTAATCCTTAAAAATGGTGTTTTTAAACCATGAAGAAGCCAAAACATAATCTCCAAATAATACACCTTCTCTAGCAAAGGAGATTATTGCCTGTTCAGTGAAACCCAAGAGGGTTCCATGAAGCAAAAAGGGAATATATTTGCAAAGATACCACACAGGATTAGAAGGGACCTTTTCAGTTATTGAGCTAAGGCCCAGTTGTCCCATGCTGATATATCATATAAGCCCTTTCTTAAACAGCTCGAATTTTGCCTTAGAACTAGGCAGAGCTTTTTGCCTTTCATTAATCCCACTGAGAGGCTGTGCCAGAAGTGTACTGACCTGATGAACAGATATTTTCCTCCAATTTCCATCCTAAACATATTGCTGATCGGATAAAAAACACTCGTCTTAGTATTAACAGTATCTGTTCATCTGAAAAGCTCTGCCCTGCCTTGCATATTTAGAAAGCTCTCAACTTGGTAAAGGAATGGAAAAACACAATTAAGTCTCACATCCTAATAACTAGCAAGGTCTACCAAATTTTGCCTGTGGCTACTGATATATATACCTTGCCTGCTACCTTCCAGTGCCAAATTCAGCTTTCCTAGGAATATTTATCACAAGTCCAAGATCTGGTTCCAGAGCAGTGGCAATCACATAAGAGTCCGCTATAGTGTATTGAGATTATACTTTTGCAAGGTGTCTTATTTTATACTTACAAACACTGAACTTAATTTGCCATTGTATTGTCCTGCTTTAAAAAAATCTCATGGCAGAGATTCCACAACTGCTGTTCACGATCTATCAGGATGTTTAGAGCTGCTTTTCCTCCTGTCATACTCTACCTAAATCTCCCATTGCTGTAATTTAAGGCTGTAACTTGTTATGTTCAGATCAAATCCACTTCTGTATGCAATGAGAAGTCCAGCCGGCTTGCAGCATTGAATACAAATGTGCAGTCCTCATCTTCCTGAGAATTTCACTATTTATCAACCTTTCTCTCTTTAAACAGCCAGGGAAGAGGTTTGACCTTCCAACATATGCTTTAGGACAGTACTAAGATACACTGCTTTCTCAACAAACACCTTCAGAAATTATACTTCAAACACCTCGCATTACTCCATTTGTGAAGTTATAATTTTTACCTTATTTTTGCTATCAGAAGAAGCAGCAAAGACCTCCTCGTATACTTGTATGCTTGGCGGACATCTCCTTCAACTTGGCAACATCACTCTGCTGTTTTCTTTGGAGACTAATCAATAGCATTAAATAGGAACATGGTTTTGCCTGTATTCTGGATTCTCACAGCCACTATCTCATGTTCAACCAACGATCTTGAAATAATCACAATGTTGACTCCTTCAGTTCAGTCTCTTTTCTTCTTTTTCTTCAGGTTCAGCATTCAGAAGTGTACCTGTCTCTTTATGTATGCATAGAAAACAATTACCCAAAACGTAAGTGTTCTAATTACTTAAGTTGATTATTTTGTGATACACTGGCATTATTGGTTAGAGTACACAGGCAGAATACAACTTCCTTATCAAGTTCCGGTCATTGCCTTTCAGTTATTTTATTCTTCATATTATTTGTAACCACATAACCACCACTTGCCTTACTGGGGTTCTGACAATGTAAAGTTTCTTTTTGCTCTTGAGCTAGACTGATACTAAAGAGATGCTGGGAAGTCTAGAGAGACATAAATTAGCCTTAAATAATCCTTGCACCACCCACCATCACCAAAAATGCCTCACCTGCAGTATCATTTTCTTCTTTCTCTTCAGTATATTGTTCTTTCAATGTTGTATTTGCTCTTGAGAGGACCAAACAGGCAGGTAATCTGTTTTCTTTGTAACAGCAAATTCTCTTTTAACAACTATTAATGAATTCCTTTAACTTTACAACACTGTTTCAGTTAAATCCACAAACAAATGCTTGAGGACTACCAAATATCAATTATCCATTTGCAAGTTTGACTGGTAGCTTTCACGTTTAGAGTGAATTTCAGATACAAAAATTCTCTGTAATTTCAAAAGACTGAAACCTAAAAGAGTAATTTGGAATGGATAATAACATACATGTTCCCATGATGCTGAATCCTTTCACATGTGCTTGATGCTCGAACATAACAATGAGGTTAGGGTGAGGCATAATGAGGCTGCTTTTAGTAATATTGCAAACGATGCTTTTATCATGAACTCCATGTCTTCCTGACTCCTCAGGATAAAATCCTCTCTTTTCCAGATGAATCCACTTTACTGCATCCCACTACTTGCAATGCATGCACGTCTTTTCCCTTGTCTTCTCTCCCCACGTGGATTTTTACAAAAAAGCCAGCTCTCTGTATTCTGTTCAACTTTCTACCAAGAAATTGTTAATGACTAGTGACAGTAACACCTGAGGATGGTTCTTTCCTCACTCTCATTCATTAGCTCCTCCATCCCTAGTTAAACCCTCATATCCTCAGTTTTCACCACCCCATTAGAATCTCCCTTCTGACACACACTAAAAACGCAGCTCCCAACCTTCACCCATCCTTTTTGTGATTCTCTCACTCGCTGAAAATCCAGTTCTTCCAACAAGCGCCACCTAATATTACCACAGATAATCTTTCCACCAGTAGAAGCTTTCCATTTCCAGTCTCCTCTAAGCAGAGTCTCTATTCCACCACAGCTCCTAAATGAAGTATGTTACTTTCGTGCAACCAAACTGTAATTAGCACAAAAACATCCCCTGTTCAGAAATGGCTCAGATTTTTCCATCAGTTCTGTCCAGTCAAACTATGACAAAAGCTCCAGGACCTTAGGGGAATATTTCTAAGCAATAGCCAATTAATATAATATCTTCCTAGTCCTTGTAATTTACTGCTGGACATGTAAGGTAAACAATTCTTTGTTTATTCAAAATATAACAGTCTTTAAATATGCAAATGTTTTGCAAAACAATTTGTTTCCAAGGGCAATATCTTACCCCTAAAAAACATAAAGGAAATTACATGTCTCATCCTCGTCTGTAGATCAGATATGTTCACAGACTGCAGTCCAGTATGCTCTAAACATTTTTCCCCCGAAAAACACCATTATGCTTTGCTCCAGGTTGACAACAGTATTCTGGACCTAGGTGCCTTAAGTCAACCTGCAAAATAAATTCTCATGCCAATTAAAAGAAAAACAGTACTAACTGTTGTAGATTTGCTGGGGAGGGGGTTCTGCCCTTTCTTAAGTGGTAGCAATTGCAACGGATAATAGCAATTTTTCCTAAGCTAATGTCATTTTGTCTTGCTTTACTGGCCATTGTATTTTCAGTCCCCAAGGTGGAAAAGTGGCTGTTGATAGCAAAAAAGTTCTTTTTAAAAGGCCATTTTTAATAAAGCTCAGGAAGGTTCCGTGACTAGAAAACTTACAGGCCTGCTGCAGTTACAAGGCTCATCCCAAGTGAGCAGTGTAGGCAGAGGCCTTTTCAGAAGCCAGATAAAATGCAGTGATACAAGATTCTTCCTGGCAAGAGGGAATAAATCAATCCCCCCACTACAGCAAAGTATCAGGCTGGGGACCTGTCTTTTCTGCAGAGATTTTAAAAAGCAATGACTGATTCTGGGTTAAAGTTCCCAGGTACTCAACTTGAACCTCTTCAAATTCGAAGGGGCCTGTTCTTCGAACAGGAGAAACGCTGACTTAAAATCAGGCATCCAGAGCCGGTAAAGCAAGCACGGTAGCATCCACGATTACGAACTGTTTAAAATTTTACTTAAGTGCTTTCATAGCATGTGCTGTACAAATTAATCAGCTACATCACTGCTCAACCAACAAATCTACTGCCTAATAAATGAGGTCTACCTGACGCGTACAGAAGAGTAACCACGTTGCTTTTGAGCTCCCTGTGTTGCTTTGTCTTAGTCCGGTATGTCCTTCTCTGACTGACAAAATTCTAACATGCTGCCTCTAATGAAGAGCTTTTGCTTTTAAAACTACTTAGAAGCTGATAAAACAACCCCCCAAATAGGTGGGATATGCAAATTGCACATTAACACCTATACAGACAGGACTTCACTGTCTTATTGTAGTTACCAGGTGACAGTCATAGCATCATCTCAGCAAAGAATTTTGTTACATTTAGGGCTTCTCTATAAGACAAGCTTGCACTCATTTACAATAACATGCCATTTTAAACAGCTATTGCTATGTTAACTAGCATAATATCCCACACGACTGCTTTTATTGGTACATGTGTCATTCTGGAAGCTGTTTTAACTGAGTTGGCAAAAGCCATTCTTACACTGCAATAATGCTATCCCACAACAACGACACAGACCAGTATATAATTGTATTGGTGTAATTTATGAAGTTTTTTATGTGGATTCTTTCTTGTCATCCCTTGATTCAGTGTGGTCCAGATCCTTATTACACCACAAATCTAACGATACTTCTGAGGCACAAAAACATAAATGCATACAAACAGGAGCTGGGGACAGGGAGGATATGACATTTTTAAGGGAACTAAGATAGTGAGTCACATACCAAAACAATTCCCATAGTTCTCAATATCCTGATTTAATCCATCTTCCTTCTAAATACAGTAAAAATGATAAGTCCCTGAACCAGCTTTGTTCAAGGAAGAATTTTCTTCTCTCCATCGCCTGACAGTGGTCTTCAATTAAAGCCCGAAATGATGAAACTCACTGAGATTGACAGAGGAAATAAAAGGAGAGAAACCACTGAAATGCATCTTCAGAAGCAGATTATTAAATGTCCTGCAGACATCGGTGCGAGTGACAGCCGCCAGAGTGTAGTGAAAAAAGAGAAGCGTAAAATTAAACTTCTCATTGGGCTTGATGATGATTAGTATCTCTTCTCTGATGAGCTGAAACTACTTAATCTTTACTATTAATATCATATCACTGAGGTGCAAGTATGGTAGCTGAAGAGAAAGGTGGCATATGAGAATGTTTAACATCAGGGAGAGGAGAAAAAAAAACCCACAAAAACAACTGAGGTACATTTTGCTTTTAAATCTCCTAAAGCAAGAAACTCGGAGTAAAGCTGTGAGTCACCATCAGCAGCTCTGAAGTCAGGTTACTATGAGGCAGCTCTTGGGCAAACAAAGTTGTACAATTTAAATGAGATAAATAGTAAATTTCAATCATTTGGTTAAAGGCATCTGCATTCTACAAGAAGACCACTTAATTCATCACATCTCCACTCAAGTGTACGTGAACAAACAACTAATACCTTCACCCAAATCAAATACGTTAGATAATTCTTATTTTCAGATTTACCTACCTCTGTGTATATTGGCAAAGCTTTAAAGTGAGTTAGTTGAAGTTCCTTGGAAACCGGTAATTACGTGTAGCTGCGCAGACAGAATTTTATACTTGGTTCCTATAAGAATATTGTACAAAATGCAACCTTCTCTGTTGAGTTTTTCACTTTAAACCCTTCGGTTTATAATGCACTGAAGCAAACAGTGAAACAGCTAAACCTGCCTCAGTTAATACTCTGGGAAAACATTCTGCATGTATTACATTTTCAGACGAAAAGAAACTTCTGTTAAAGTCAGTGTAGATCACTTGAGATACACATTATAATAGTTTGATTAGTAGAGAATAAAAACCCAACTTTTATAGCATCCATTTGTCTGAAAACATTATTCCTGCTAAAGTTAACAAGCAAAATCACAGAGTTAGGTTGAATTAAATCCAACGACAGGCAGGAAATTTATTGATTGTGAAATATTAAAGCTGTGATATTAATTCAGTACAATTCTAGAATACTGAATGCCTTAATACTATGAAAAAAAAATGGAAGAGAAATCTTCCATTTCTTAATGTTGTAAAGGTAACTTGTAAACGCCATACAGTGATTTTATGTTTTATTTGGAGAATTGAGATTACAAGATTGATAAAATACAAGTTTCTAAGCCTTGGTCTCATGAATAATTGGTTGCCAAGTTAGTGCTCAAATAAATCTTGTTTCTTAAATTTAATAAACATTCTTAACTTGCAGCTGAAACTGTGTTTGATTTGCTCCTTTCTGAAGGGTTATTATTCACAGCTGAAAAGGTACAGTAACCTGGAGCCCAAAAAAAAGAATCTGCTCGCAAAATTAGTTTTTCTGGCCTGGGACGGCAACTGATCATCCTGCTAACTAGTTTCTATTAGCTATGGTACAGTTAGTAATCATCCTAGAAATTACTCTCTTTTTTAAAACAGCTTGTATGCTTTAGTAACTGTAGCACTCTCATCTGTAGTTCTCAAAGTGATGTTTCTTGCAGTGCACTTTATATACTGCAATATCTCATAGTCATGATCGTTTATTTTACACAAAACCGAAACTGTTAAAATGATCCTTCTTTTTATTATTTTTTCCTCATCTACTTCTCATCTTTTACTTCCTACTTTGAAGCCAGAAAAATCTGGACAAGGATTAAAGCATGTATTTTAAACAAGGTGGAATAATTTATTCAGAGATGTGCTAGAACCCTCCACCAGCTTTAAAATCAAGTTCAGAAACCTGGCTAGAAGAAAAGCTTTGGCATATCTAGAAGGCATGGCTCAGATGCAGAAATTACTAGCCAGCATTATTCTGTGAACTCCATAACATAATACAGCCTGCACTATGCAAGATATTAAAGACATTGATTGTTAACAGTCCCTCTGGTGGTAAAATCCACAAATCTTCACAAGCCAACAAAACATCAGTAACTGTTCTATGTGATTTTTGGGAGAATCTACCAATTTGTCTGCCATTTCCACTTTGAAACACAAACTACGCAAAAGACTGCTGCAACTACTCTGGGAGAGATGTACTGGCACACCAACAAGAAAAGATGAATGTTAAAACAGGAAAAAAAGGAAAGGAAGAAAATGGTGAGGAGGAACACAACTACTTTTGGATATTATTATTTTTTTACCTACTTAATCACTTAATAGACAGATAGCTCTTTCTTGTTTTTATTCCAGCAATTTCTCCAAGCCCTTTCCAGCATATAACACTATTTCTATCTTATTAGCTATGGCTTTATTTCAGCTCCAGAAATAATCCTCTATACTACATGAATGCTATGCAACATTCGTTGGTATTAAACTATACCATGACAACCTCAATCCTGTGTCTAGAGAGTCTAATGAAGATGCTGCTGTAGCACTAACAGCCGTAGATACACTAGTTTTAATCTACTAACAAAGAACAATAATCACTTTGAAGATGTAGGGGGCCCAGACTCCACAGCTTAGAAAACAATGTATAAGCTGACCAGGCTCCTTCTGCTCCTGATACTGGCCTATGGGCTACCCCGAACACTACCTGTGCGAGCTCAGTTACAGTCAGCACAAGCAGATGTGACTGTACTACAATCATACTTTCAGTTTATTTTGTACATACACATTTTGTGTTTTCCAATTCAGGACCTTAATGTGTTAAATCCAACCTTGTAAGCTGCTCCAGGTGGCTGAAAGGGAAGTTCCATCTGAACACGAGGAAGAACTTCTTCACTCTGAGGGCGATGGGAGCACTGGAACAGGCTGCCCAGAGACATTGTGGATTCTCCTTCTCTGGAGACATTCAAAACCCACCTGGACAAGGTCCTGTGCAACCAGCTCTTGGTGACCCTGCTTTGGCAGGGGCGTTGGACTAGATTGTCCGCAGAGGTCCCTTCCAACCCCTGCCATTCTGTGAGTCTGTGAAAGTATACACTGGCGATGATGATTTCATTGGGCATATACTGAAGTTAAGGAAGAAGTATGCAGAGAGCAGATGATCATGCATCTCTTCTTAAGAATAGGTATAGACCTGTTATCACAAGCTCACTGGAAAAGTATCTCCTTACAAAGCAGTTTATTTAGACAGTAAAATATTGTAAATAAGCCCATAAATTGTTATATTTTTTTTTCTTTTCTTTTAAAGTAAATGTAGCAAACAGAAGCAAGTTCTGTTCCGGATTGTGAATTTAGCTTCGCAAAATGTGATGAATCCAAAATTTTTTGTAATTTTAACTTCACTACTTTCAGTTCTCCTCCCTAATTACTGATTTCTGCAAACTCGGACATTTAGCTATTAAGAAGCTAAACAGTACTATAAAGGAAAAAAAAAAAACCAAACATGTTTAAAAACTTGATGTTTACATCCTGGACTTTGAGTAATGTTTCACAGAAATATGGAGGAGGACAGTCATGCTACAGTTTAGAAAAAACGATTACAGCAGGATAGTTCAAAAGGCTTGAACATTGTTAAACTGCAAGAGAATCTCAGGCTAAAAACACATCATTCTCCAGGTCATCAACTTTTCCTCCTACTGTTGGTATCTACAAAGTTGAGTGAACCAAGATGACTGCTGTTGGCCCATGTTTTTGAAGTCAGCTGTGCATTTCACTCATTTCTCCAAGGATATCAAGATACATCTACAAAAATCTCTTAGATTCAAGTCTCAAAAAAAGAATTGCAGAAAGCAAAGCAACATGACAGGTAAAACTTCAAGGAAGGGAAATAACTACTCAACTGACCAATTCAATGGTTGTCGTGACTGAAAAATGTTTGAAAACAGTAAAGAGGGAATAAACAGATGTGTTGAAGATACTGGTATTCTTAAGCTAAGCACACCTAAAACACATCCAGCCAATATCTGGATATTAACCTTCACCCTCAGCTGCTTTTCCCAAACCATGCCAGAGCATTATCTGCAGAATATAGGAATGACCATACATCATGTGTGAAGTACTTCTTTGAATTTATTTTAAACTTGACTCCTTCTCCTTCTGGTATTATACGCGTTTAAATAAATATTCAAAATATAAGTTTCAAAAGTACTGGAAGACACTATAGATGCAATTCACATCTTTCTAACAAGAAAGATTCCAATTTCAAATTTTTTTCTCATCTGGAAAAAACCACACAAAATTTAAACACAAAAATTCAAAAAAAAAAAAAAAAACCAAATACCAAAAGTTAATTGCTCAGAGTTAACTGAAAGATTCACCAGAATCGAAATAATAAATTTTCATTTCAATATTTTAAAACATGTATATTTCAGGTATTTTTTTTTCATCCTGTACGTACACATTTGTTGACCCGATTGCACATTTGCCCCCAAAGCTCATGGACTAACTTCAAATTAGAAGCTTCAGTACCTCTACAATTGTAAGGAACACAAACAGAAATGAGAGACACTATACATTTTACCATTGAGAAATACACTGCAGCGTAAGCTGAAGATTTATTTAGATACCAGGAGACCCATATGGGAGGTTTTATAAATGCCCTAATTGTGGGAAAAGCAACTTCAGCATCAATCAGCTGCATGACATCAACCGCAGCAAGTCATGCTACATTAGCTCCAGCACTCAAAGGTCTGGTGTACTTATAAATTACATCTTTTATTTCAAAAAGCAAAGCACTACTTATTAGGGGTTTGGCTTTTTTAAAAAAATAAGACATTTGAGCTCATCTTGCTTTTCTGTTTTTCTGCAGAAAAACATTTTTTTACTATGAAGATAGCAAGCATCTATCCCTGAAACGGAGAAAGAGGAATAATCAGGAAATATCTCTCCTACTGCTAGTCTTCCATGCAGCCCTAAAAGAATTTAGGCATCCTGATGTCCCTTCTTCTTTGAATAAATTTGTTCACCTTCGTGTAACTCCACTTTTACAGACTACATTTTTCCCAAAAGTTTGCTCAAAGGAAGCTAAAACAAAAACCTTGAGAAATCCCACAGATTATACTCAGTGTCAGCTGCTGTTCCAAAGAAGCTGGCAATGTATTCCTGCCCAAAGAATTCCTTTTCATTCTGATCTTCATGTTTCTGCTAGAAAGTACAGACTAAGAACTGACTAGAAAAAGAAAGCAAAGACAAAAATTGCTAGACACATGTTTAGAAACACAAAAATTTCCATCCAATCAAGAGATGTATAGAGAGGAAAGAAAGTAAGCCTACAGCTTACTTCTATGAAAGAATTAAGCATGTACTTAAAAAAAATGAGTGTCAAAAGAGAACATGTGTGTCCGGTACTGGAATTCAAAAGAGCAATGTGGACCTGCTTTCATTTGACACAACGCACTGACAAAAGAAGTGGCCATTGCAAGATTCATGGCATTTCCTGAGACGATAATATGTTATTTTAAGGATGGGAATTCCTGGCAAGATATGGAAGAAACAGCACCGACATCAGCGTTAAGATGTTGAGCTATTCAGTGGACCTTATCAGTTAAGGATAAAATTGCATTGCAGTATTTAGTTTAATTGAAAGAGTGATTGAGAAGTAAAAAACCCCACAGTCCTCAGTAAGTCCACAATTTGACTCCCAAAAGTGTCTCACGAACATGTTGTATTTTGGCTCACATTCTTTGTCTAAGGCCTTTCTCACTTCGTCACACAAACTACTTCGAACTTCCAGTCATTGCTCACAAGTAGGCTGTTTCTTTAAATAATGGGGAGTAAAACCATTTATTTTTTCATAGTCATTTACTAATTTTATTTTTGTAGATGATGGACAGATAAGGGTTCACTTGTCTGTAAAACAAAATCTAATTGTGGGAATACTGACTCGCAAGCTAAAGATGATGAGCAGAGAACTAGAGTCCACTGTCACGGCAGTGACCTTCTGGTCAACAGCATACTTCAACCAAACTTCGTCAGTACTCTGTACATTCACATCACATCGGAAGGGTTTCATACAGAGACAAGTTTTCCAGCATAAAGCAACAAACTTATCATAAGCCTGAGGTCTTTACTATCATGACTGATTTTACTTTTGTAGGATCTCCAAATAAAAACTGCAGACATACTTAAGAAGGTTATCTTGATTGCAGCTGAGACATAGTTGCTTAAGGGACAATTCTCGGCATATGTCCTAAAAAAACACCAAAAAAAAAAACAAAACCCAAAAAACCACGAGAGGAGTAAACCACCATCGTTTACTCCAGAATAGGAATGTACACAGAAGCATCTTTTATGAAGGGGTTGCTATGAAGCCAATCTTCACTAAAACACATCTCCTGTAAACCTGTTCAGGCACCCACCACAGTAATATCCTTATAAGCACAGGCAACCTTTCAGGACTCTTTTCTCAGAACTTTATTAAAAAGACAGGATCAATACAGAGGTTGAAACTTCTACTTGAAACGGACACTGGATTAAGTATTCTTGTTTAATCCTGTTGAGACCCACAGCAGATAAAATTCAGGCAAACCGAGCAAATCGTAATGAAAAAAGCAATTTCAGATTTTGCCTCTTTCTGATTACATTGTCTGTGAAGGGCTTATTTTCTGATGTTTGTTCATCAGTTGTAAGTGTCTGACAGACATTTTAGCAATTAATTATTTGTTTGCCTCTTGCTGTAAGAAACTTACTGCAAGCATTAGAAATTCAAGCAGTTTTCATCACGCACTTAGATCATGTGATAAACTTTTGGCACTTTACTGGATAAAGCTGAACTTCCAGAATCAGTTTTCCAATTCAAGTATACACAAATAAGATTTCAAAATCTGCTTCCCATGAATATTAAAACTGGATATTCATTGTTTCTGTAGACAGTCTTCCCAATTAACATATTCACTAGAATATTTATGGAAAGCATACACAAAAAGAGTGTGAGCAGCATCAAAGTGAATCCATTTAAATACTAAGATGAATATTTGCAGCTTTCCTTCATTTCACTTTATTGTATTTTATGAGGTGTTTGCCCAACTCTGGCTTCAATCATGCCGCTACAGATTATTTGGACTAAAACGTACTGTCAGAGAATGACAGTCGCCCAACACTGGAGTGAAAAGAGGACAATCCAGGCAAGCAAGTCCCAGGAAAGCAGGCAGGATCCATTTTTAAAATGTTACCTTGGCAGTTAAGAAAAGACAGAGTCTCCTCCCTGCTCTCTCACAGACGCCCTACATGATCTTGCACAACTTCTCAAGTTTTCATCTGAAGGTTACATTACTGACCCTCCCTCTCCTGTGAAACATGTTCTACACAGGAGCCCTACACAGACACTTTCGCGCTTTCAACCTCAAGTGGATCCACCATGCAGAAACTGCTAACTCTCGTGTATTTTCATCCCGTCAAAACGGCGGTGACTGTGAATCTGCTGAGGCCACATAGCCACAGAGGACACTTTTTTTGAGGAACTGGTAACCTAGGGAGCACGTGTCAAATTACAGTTCCAAGCCTCCATTTTACATGACCTTCATGGTAAAGGGGATAGGAAACTGCTGCACACAGCTTGGAAAATAATGCTATTTCTGGAGCTACTGTTGGTTAGTGAAATTGCTGTTTCTTTCTAACGAAAATTCATCATCTATTATTTTATTATTTCCTCTTCCCTGGTTTAAATGCACTCCACCCTTCCTACTCTATTACCTTGCCTTCTGAATGTAATTTAAGAATGTTGGAACAATTAGCTTTTTCATTCAAAGTAACTGATAACTGAAATTATGCTGTCCTTGTGCATTATTAAAAACAACAACAGTAACCAGGTACGTTCAAAGGCTATACAATATGCAAAATCCTCTTTAATATTCTAGTTCATAACCTTAATAGACATTTATACATGATTAATGAGGCTTTTAGTAGCTGTTGCTGTCACAGCTTGGGTAATGCCGCTTCCAATGAATATTCCAAAGGAAGGGTCTTACTGGCAGTGTCTGAGTGACAGCTGTGAAGTGGCAGGCTGCAATGTACTTTCTGACAAGAGAAACAAAACCCAAAATGAAGCAAAATTCTGTCCTAAAGAACTGCAAACTATTTAAGAAGAAGAATATAGACACTGACTACATTAGGGCACATTTTATATTACAGATTCACTAACAAAGAGCTTATAAAGGGTTTCTAAATGTGATCCCACTGCCACGCTATGGTAAATAAATAACTTAAGTTCTCAGACATAAAGACGTGGATGAGTAACGTAATTCCTAATTACATCAAGAACATGTAATTTTAGGACACAGCACTGCAGATATCAGTAATGAAGAGAGACATTTGACTCTGGAGCCCTGAAAAATACAGACAAAAAACTGCAAAAGAATACATAAAAAGAGCAGGACATTTTATGCTACGACAACTCAGCTAGCTCATCCTTTTTAGGTTAGTGAAAAAAAGACTGAAAAGTGATTTGACTACTATATGTAAGTACCTTCAAACAGAAATATACCCAGGCCTGACAGGGGAATAATTATCATGGATTCATAAAGGGTAAATCATGCTTGACTAACTGACTGCCTTCTGTGATGAAATTACTAGATCCGTGAACAAGAGATGACCAGTAAATATGGTCTCCCTCGAATTTAGTACAGCTTGCATTATGGTCTCCCACAGCACCCTTGTATCCAAGCTGTGATTTTACAGTCTGTATGGGTAGACTACTAGATGAGTGAAAAGCTAGCTGGAATGTTGGGCTCAAAGGGTGATGGTTATTCATTTGTGCTCTGTCTGGAAGTCAGTTACACGTGGAGTTCCTCAGCACCTATTCTGGGGCAAGTCCTTTTCAATATTTTTATGCATGACTCAAAGAAGAAGTCAGAATTCACCCGTATCAAGATTACAAATGACACCAAGTCTGGGAGTTGCAGTCAATAAACTCACAGGCGAGGAACAAACCAAGCAAAGCCCTGTACCTGGGAAGGACCTGTAGTTCTTGTGGACAGAACATCAACCACGAGACAGTAGCATGCCTGGACAGTGATGAAGGCCAGTGGAATCCTGGGCTGTATCAACCAGAACACAGCAAACAGAGTGAGAGAAGTGACCACTCCCCTTCACCTGCTACTCATTAGACCACATCTGGAACACTGTGTCCAGTTTGGGGTCCCAAATATAAGGACAACATTGATGAAGTTCAGCGTAAGGCTATGAAGTTGTTCAGGGCCTGAAGTGCTTGCCCTGGGTTTGTTCATCCTGCAGAAGAGAAGGCTCTATGGGACTTAGCAGCAGCTCCCTGGTACCTACAAGCAAGCTGCCAGAAGATGAAGCCAGGCTCTTTACAGCAATACATGGTGAGGGGATAAATGACATCAGACAAATTGAAGCAAGGGAGGTTCAAACTAGATGCAAGGAGAGACTCTTCCACCTAAGGACAGTCAGGCAGTGGCACAAGTTGCCCAGGGAGGCCATGTAGCCTCTGTCCTTGGGAGGTTTTCAAGACATGACTCAATTAAGGCCTAAGAAATCTCGCCTGACCCCAAAGTCCACCGTGCTTTGAGCAGGAATTTAACCAGAGAACTCCCGAGGTCCCTTCCAACCTGAATAATTGAGTCTATGAAGATACCAAGTACTGATAATTTCTTTAACTTAGAGGAGAAAAGTATAACAAGAACCATTTACTTGAATCTGAAACCAGACGAACTGAAAACTTCTAGCACTGCCTGTGATTAACCAAGGAAACTAGTGCCAGAAGACAGAGAGGACTCTCCACTCCTGCTGGTTTCAGATCAAGGCACAATGCTGCTGTGGGACACTTTTTACTCAAGTATACACAGAGAGGTTAAAACATAAGTAAACTGTGCGAACCACAGTGGGGTACAAAACAAGTCAGATAAAAATGACAACACAGCTTTAACTGTCTGCCCATAACACACAGAGGTTAAGGAAAATGCTAGCTATTATTCAGTTAAATAAATACTTTAACTGACCTTAGTTTTTAACCAACAAATATTATATCATGCCCCTCCGAAAAATAAAAAGAAAACAGAAAAATAACCGAAAAAGTTACTAGCTTTATATATAAATTTCCAGTCCTTTTCCAGGGCAAGGCTTCCTAACAGGTATTGGGTTTTGCTCCCTGGTTTGCATTTAAGATTAATTCACATTGAGAGGTTTAAATCATTTCAAATACCATGTAGCAGCAAATTTCAAGATTTGTATTGAGCTCTCTGTAAAAACAAGGGAGTCTACACAGACAGGAATTTAAAGCGGCATGCCATTATCAATTGTGGACACAATTAAAATAGTCATTATGACAAGGCAGCATAATATTCTTCTAAAAGCAAAAAGGTGAGGCCTGCATTTGCTCAGCTTTAAAAAAAAAATCAAACAAATTCAGTACTGTTCTGCCTGCCAGATCATTAGTTTTCAAGTATGCAGACAGCACCCCTTATACTTCCAGTTTAACATGAATCCCATAAGTGTTTCACTCTAGAATAAGCTCACAGAGTTACCGTTCATTAAGGCAGAATTTTAAGCAACCAAATAAATTTGAATAAGCAAATATTTGTACCTGGCACTTAACTAATTCAGAAATGTATGTAATACACACTGAAAACCTTTACACGCTCTTACTTGTAATCTAACTTTTTTTTTTTAAACAAAGCACAAAATCATTAGCCAAGGTTACACAAAAGAAGCTTGACATTTTAAACAACGCCTTTTCAAAATTATGAGACTGTAAACTAATGTTTGCACAGTTTTTAAAAGGCGGAAACACCTTTCCTCGTGCTAAGATAACTGCAAAGGCTGAACAGCTTTTTTTACTCTTGCCAAAATAACACATCTATTGTCAAACATAAAATGCCCCATCTCAACAAAAAGAAAGAATAGAAAGCTACAAAGCGACAAAAAAGGAAAGATCCAGCATTTTCTAACCTCATCTAAAAGTAGTATCACTGCTAAACAACTTTAAGGACAGGACGAAAGTTCATCAGATAGATAATTTAAAAGGCAAAATAGTGGTTATTCCAAGTCTGATTATAAAAAGTGCTAGTTATATAGCTGCAAATCAATAGCTCTAAACTTGAGAATCTCCACCTGAAGAAAGGACAGCAAGATATTCCAGCTATAGCAACCCACCACCACCCAGAGGGATGTGGATTCAAACAGATTTTATAAAAAGAGATTGTAAATAGGTATCCATTGATTTCCAGTGTTCAGCCTGCTAGCACAATGACCATAGAGGCAGTGGCCAGGACTAATCATCTTCACACAAAGGCAAGAAAAGAGCCTCATGTGTTTGCAGGTTTGGGCCACGCAGGCATTCATATAATTAAATCAGGAGCCCATAAAGCATTTCACAGAATTCTTTGCTGCTACATTTACACCTCATAGAGCAGAGTCCCACCACTGTCCGTCATTCCACAAGCTAGGGGCCACCATGTGTTCCCTGGTCCACTGAGCAGCAGCACACTGGACCACAGGACAAGAAAAAGGCTGCAGCTGAGTAACCATGACCTAGCAAAGCCCACTGTGCAAAGAACCATGCCAGACACGCATTTCCCTGGCTTGTACTGTAGGCCCTTCACGCTCTCGTAGCTAGATAGCTTCCTGCTTTGTGTCCCACAACCAGACTCAGTGGCCCATGTCATCCATACATCTAAGGCTTACCACGCAGGTCCATAAAAACAAGAGTTGTGTAGAGTGCCCAGAACACATATAGATGCCTTTTTTAATACTTTTAAATACTATTAAGGGCAGAATTGAAATTAGACATTGATTTGAACTGAAAGCAAACTCTTCTAGGGCATAGGGTAGATTAACTTTTAAAATTTAGAAAACACAGAGAAGAAATGAGTAAGGTGGGGTTTTTTTGTTGCACTTTTTGAAAGTTCAAAGATAAGAGGAAAATCAAATAATCGGGGCCAGCAATTAACCTCCTCCTCAGCAGTAAGAACATGTTAAGGAAGGCCCCTTTGCTACAATCTGCACCTTGGAAACTATTTCCTATGCAAACTAAAATAATGTATTCAAAAAAAAAAAAAAAAAATCAATGTCTGATCTGCATCTGTCTGCTCTAACACAAATCATTCAACATTCTCCCCCCCCAGCCACTATTCCCCTCCTACCTTCAAAACTCCCAGCGAACAGATAGATCCACGTAATGGCTGGGACAAAAAGGACTGTCAGAGAGGCAGCCAGGAATTTCCGTCGCCCTCTGCAGATCCCCAGCATTCTCTCAGGAGTGCAGATTCCCAAACCAGTGCTGTTCCTATGTTGGAAGCAAATAGTCCACAGCCTCCCACATATTACTGCCTGAAAAGGAAAGGAAAAAATGTTTTAACAGCTCATCTCTCTACAGCATGGTAGACTATGACAGTGCTCCTAAAGAGTTAAATGAACAAGGCTAAAAACAGGGTTACCACAATTGCAAAGCAGTACCCACTTCAACGTTATCCATGAATACTTAATAATAAAGCAAGTTTTAGAAGTCAGACTAAGACAGTAAGTCAAAAGAACACATCGTATCACCTAACCGCACACAGAGCTAATCTTACAAAGAGACATCACCTTTACTTGTTTTTTCACCACCCTTTTACTCTACAGGAACTCTGGATTCTTTGATGCCTATGTGTGGTGGTGCTCCTGGGCAGATAAGAGAAAGCCACCCTTATTTTTTCACCTGCTCCCAACGAGCAAAAGTCACACCAGTGAATCAACGAACTGGCTGCAGGTGGTCATGCACTCAAAAATCATGGTGGTCACAAACTGAAAAATAAAAGGTAAAGATTAGGGGCAAAGGGATGTTATTAGAATGACCCACTTTGCTAATCAAAAAGCAGTGCTGATGAACTGCTTTACAAAAAGGGGAGAAGAGAAAGAGTAAAATGGGCAAGGAAGCTTCCTTAGTCACGAAAGGAGCTTTAGACTGTATGCTATGAGAAAAGAAGTGGATTCTGGAAAGTTAAACTGTTTTTATGAGGAAAAAAAATCTGAATTTGTTTAAAATAATTGCTCTGCATTTCACAGAGATCAAGATGGCAAAATAATCTGATGATTTTTATTCACAGGAAAATTAATATTCCCACACCAGTGCAAGCATGCAGGGCCTAAAGAGAATGTTTTACATCTTTTGCCTTTTTTTTTATTTTTAAAGGGAGGAAAGGCTAGTGTTAAGACCAGAGAAGCTGGAGAAGCAAAGGAAGGTACTAAGTCCATGCAAATCTAGTTCAGTTTTTCTGTGAAAGGTCTTATGTTATCTAATCTTAAAAAAAGAATTGGTCTACAAGATAGGGAAAGAAACACAGACTCTAGCAGTACAAGATGTTTAATAACAGAGCCCTTTGGCTTGTGCTTAGACTAGCAGTAGAGCTGAAATCAGCAATTAAAGCGTTTCTATGCTGACCTATTAGCAATGGCTACTGTGTGCCTTGAAAGCATGTCTGAGCTCCACAACTCCACATATAATGCAGTGAAAGTCAATTCTGAAATCAAATTACAGTAAAAATGAGAATTATAGACAAGAGCAATGGGTTCAGACAAAGAACTCTGCTGCTGGAGATACCTGGCTGCAGTAATCGGGCAAACTTAAAGCTGTTCCTCAAACATTCAATAGAGCCCACTTTACTACACTATGGTTTAAGGGCCATGATAGTACTCCTGACCTTGGAACTGATAAAATGGACTATAATTTGTCTAAAGCCAGCATAAAAAGCATTCCATTGTGTCAGCTTTTCAATGCAATGAATGCCTCACCACAGAGATTTTGCACAAAATATGTGGACAGACTTCATATTAACAACTGTGGTATTAGAGTCGCTGTGTTAGACAGAGACACACATTTAGTAGATAAATTGTGGAGAAGTCTTATCTTTATTCACTGTATTTGGACAACGATTGCATTTCATTTCTTCTCTTTACATCACATAGCTTGTACAACTACTCTGAAGAGAGTCTTCTACATGCCTACTTGAAAAACACAGATAATTTTCCTGGCTTCTGTGTTTTATAGTTGCTGTATGTGTGTATATTTTAAACTGCACAGAATCACTTTAAGGAGGATTTTTTTTTTCCCTTTAATGTCGTGGCGTGCATCACTGACATGCAATCTGTGCATGCAAAAATAAATCTTTGAAAAAATCAACTCACAAGTAGGGTCTTTCTCAAATAGCCAACATCATGTAATGCAATATGCACTGGATACATACTGCTTCTATCAGTGATACCTGTAAAACCCACAGGCAGCAAAGTAAGAGTCAACACTACATGTCTCTGCAACCATGCTGTTACAAGTACACTGGTACAAGTTTTTGGGATAATGACATCCAGACTCTGCAGCTTGAGGTTATAGTGTTGACAGTGGTTGTTGATTAGTTCATCCTGGGGATGCATTTTTTAAAAATAATTCAATTTTTCCTATATATTCTTTTAAATATCCACGCCAGTTAAGTTTCTGAACAGGTCAACATGGAGATGAAATCCAGCTTTTCTGCCCAGTGAATGTAAAGTATCCCAACAAATTCAGAAAGTATAAGAAGCACCACTGAACTCCCATACCAGCTACAAAGGAAAGCTAGGAATGTGGCAAATTCAGTTTTCTAAAAACTGCCATCATTCAGAGAAAACAGCCAAATCATTCTGCACGTTCATGCACATCTTTTATCTAACTAGGAAGGCATCTGGGGAAATCCCAGACAGAAAAGTCAGCTTGAGATGGATCACCCTAGGAAATGTTGAGGTGGTTCTTTTAATGGTGCTTTAAAAGAGAAAAGAGCCATAAACTATTTTGAAGGAAATTTCTACTACCTCCCCACCTCCCAAAGTTGTAAATAGCTTCCCTTCACTCTTAAATATTCATTTTCAGTGTATAAAATACCACACCTGCTAAATATTTTTTTCCAAACTAGACAATGTACCACGTGCAAGCCCTACACAAGCAATTCTATCAAAGGTCCATGAATGGTACTGAAGATGTTTAGCATAAATCAAAAGCTTTGGACTCAATCACGTATTCATTATTGGGTTTACTTGTAAAGATTTTTACCTAACATACCATCATCAAATAAATTGAAAGAAGATATTGCAGTTTTTTGACTCTGTTTTCCTTTCAATTCAATAGGTGCCAGGCAGGTATCGTCATGAAAGGAAAGTTCCTGACACAGTGGCTGGGGCAAGGGCTGAGCACAGAACAGCGTAGCAACTGTGTGCATTTCTGCCATACAAGCTTGCCACTGCCTTTGAGACTTCTCCTACAGCATCCACTGCTCCTTAAGCCATGGTCCTACTGAATCACTGTCACCGGCCTAAAAAGTCTTAGAAAGGAGTTTCACAGGCTGAAAATGAAGCTACGTTGGATGTGACATTGCTAGCTATAGTCATCTGTTCAGTAATAACACACACTGTAAGAAGGTTCACTTCATTTACACAACTCCATGGAGTGTTCCTCCTGATAGCTTTCAGTCTTAACAGCTGTGCTAATTACACACCTGTACTCAGAAATACATCACATGAAAGATGTTGGGAGAAAAAAAGAAAGGATGAGGAAGTAACTGGTCAGTTTAAGCACAGGCTCTAGGTGCAATACTCTGATCAAAAATCACCAGTGGCTCCTCTTCATCTGTTGCCCAGTGTTAGTATTTTCAGATACACCTGAGCCACACTCAACATTTGCAAATTTAGCCACTTTTATTGGATTTAGCTCAAAGCAGGGGAGATCAAAATCAGCCCAAGAGTGAAAGGCAACAGTTGGGAGAGTCTCTGGTAAGGGGTTTACAGTTTGAAACATGATCACAGCTTCACTGCTCCAGACACAATCAGGTTTTCTGCCCGTGTCAGACACACAGACGGTGCATGAATGTCAGGGTATTCTTCTCACTTGGTCGTCAACTTCTAATGTACTGAATGTGCTCCAAAAGCACCATATGTTTAAGAAACCGGATGAAATAAGTAACATCCACAAAAGTTAGCTGTATGTACATCATGCACATATGTCTTGCTGTAAGTCATATGCTCTGCACTTCTACAATACACTCAGTTCAAGATTTATAAGACCTACTGCACATGTACAGACCAACAGACATTAATATAGCAACCTCAGGCCAGCTCATCCTCGGTTACTGCTAACGGTGCTAGGAAAGGCTACTGGCCTCAACAATGCCTGTGTGAAGGGTCACAGCAGGAATGAAAATAAATTGGGCTTCTCATTACAAAGACTTACTCATGACCTTCTTACCACACAGCAACAGTGAACGGAATGACTTTCGTCACCTTCACATATGGTCAAATGCTTCCATTAACTACACTACCTTGTCAAAGTGGTTGCTTTGTTTTAAATCAAGGATTATCTCCTCAGCTTAAGTGTGAAGCAGCTCTCGGTGTGAGCAGCACATATATTAAAGCATGTAACACAACACTAATCACATTGGTTTCCAGTTTCTAATTCTTTATTTTTTTAATTATGGCATGACAGCTCAACTATGTCAGACATTCAGCAGGAGTTCAGTGGAACAATGGAAGTAATTATGAAAACAAAAATCAAACGTAATTAACTAGATTTCACTGCTCTACTATAAAAAGCTTTTCGAACTGCTTCATGCGTTTCCTTGCATTTGTTACAGTTAATCTTATCCCAGTAATCTGCCATTTGTTTTTAGATCCACTGAAACGAATATATACGGTTAAAGCTGTTTGTACACCAATCCTATGCCTTGGCCTTGCTGTGTTTCTTGAATTAATGCTAGCTAATTCTTTCTGGTTTTCCACACTTGCAGTCACAGAGTCAATGAACAATTTCTACTGTAAAGCTTTTCCCTTGGCTCTCTGTCAATGTAGCCATCCCTTACGAGAGATCTTTCACAGCTTTTTGCCAGACTCAAAATATAAATAACCTAAAGAAAAAAGCAGTATCTTAGCCAGTATTTTTCTGTTTTTCTTTAAAATGTTGCTAAAGTGGGGTTATAATGAGTTTACTCCTTGATAGTCAGTTTTTTATCTTGCAGCTTTAGGGTCTTCCAATTCTGGAAGTTGGTTGTCATGTGAGCAAACAGCTGTCTGGTGCTTAGGTGCTGGCTGGGGTTAAACCACATCATCTCATGAACCTCTTCTCCCACATGGAAGAACATGCTACAAAGACAAATCTAAGGCTCCCTTGCTCCCAAACTCTGGCATTGGAGATCTTCCCCACCAAACCAGACTTCTTAATCCTGTGGTATCATGACTTTAAAGAACGATTTGGTGTACACTCAGACTCAGCAGCCACCTGAGAAGTTCTGTGAAGCCACTTTAAAGAAACAGATTACAGCAGAGTCTCCAAATGCTACCAAATTTACTCTTTCTCAGCTAGTTACAAGAAAACAGTCCTATCTATAAGAGAGAAAATAGCCAATAAGTTGACAGCACAAATGAGTTCTGCCTTGGAACTGTGCTAACCGCTCCAAGGGCACACAGGATTGACATCATCTTTTGTGTCTTCACTCAGTATGTACCGTGGCTCTAGGAAAACTCTGTTAGTGTCCTGATAATCAAAGTTTTCTAGAATGTTCCAGCTGTAACCAACACCACCATAGGAATGGGGATCTATCCTGAAAGTAGTCACAGATAGGGAGAAGTAAATAAATAATACGCTTTCACTTTTTTCCTTTTTCCTATGTATTCCTTTATATGTACGTACATATATATATTTGTACATGCATTTTTAATGGCATTCCTTTTTCCTTTAAAGCCTAAACTGCTCAAATGAAGGAAAGCCTACAACTTTAAAAAATATTATCAAGGCATAATACAATTTAAGATCAACAGGATAAGAATCTTTTCCTAAGCCTTCGCTAAAATGCCACTGTTAATATGAAGGGGGGGGGGGAATCCATCAGTTGAGATAGCAGCAACAAAACACAATCACAACAGAAAGATCAATCTTGCCTGTTATTCACATTTCATTTGCAACCCAAGAATGATACTTATTTTCAAAGCAGCTACTGACCCACTTTTCCAACGAGTTCTCCAAGCTCTGCTTTAGTCTACCCCCTCACCTGTATGGGCACATAGCACCAGCATTTCCCGATTCCCCAATTTATCTCAGGACCCAGCGCAGGCCAAAGAAAGTGAAACAGAGACTGACTCTGCGTATGGCAGAAGTCTAAGAAGATACTATATACACATATTAAGAATACCTTAGAATTTGAGATCCCAATATCATTGAATTAAACACCTACTAGAGATCATGACCAAGCAGCAGAAATAACTTAACTGAATCTTTCAACTGAGTAACTGGGAATCTTTCAATGGTAAAGAAATTCTGCTCCAGAATCACAGTTTACACTCCGACCACAGCATTAATACGTATCTGAATTTCAGGCTTAATAAAAGGAGTAAACTCCACAACTTCCCACATCCAGGCCTCTCCACCTGAAACAAAGGCAGGAGGAAAAAGAAAACCTAACATGCTACCTGTTCTTGGCTAGAAGAAAATACAAGTATGTTGCTGCATTATTGCTCTCGCTGCCTTTATACCAGAGCATCTTTCTCCTTCGTAATCAAATACTGAAGTCATGGGTTTGTCCATTCATTAACTCCCTTTCTTAGATACTGCGTGCATGCAACACACAGAAAACAGAATGGTCTTTAAATCAGAAGTAGGATGTTACATGCAGCATATGTAACACCTTTCAAGAATATTGATGCTAATACTTTGCTTCTCAGCTAAAGTTCTTGTATGCTTATTCAAAAGTAGTGTTTACCTTCATTGGAATCCTCTACGTACAAAGCTGCTCTAACGAGTAAGTTGATTAAAGATTCATCAGAAAGTTTTGCCACAGAGAAAACAATTACTGCTTGAAGTGTTCCTCTGTGGCAAAAGAATCCATGTCCCTCTATGAAGCAAAGTCGTATTATATAAATAAGAAAAGGAACCCTTTATTTTACTGTATAGATCTCAAACTACAAGTTAATTTTACATGCATGGGGATTTGTAACACACTTGCAGCAGCTACTTACTTGTCAGATGGAAACAGAAGCTGGCACCCTACTTGCAAATTGCTCTTTATGAAATACATGTATTAATTTAAAAAAATAAAACCAGAGAGAAATGGGCCCAAGTGGCGCTCTCCTCAATCCTGACAGTGAGGAGGAAAGAGCTAAGGAGGAGTGGACGGATCCTTTGGGTCAAAAGTTGGTTGCGCAGCTGGTATTCGTAAGAGGTATTTCAATTTTACAACTACGAGACCCCCTCAGAGAATGGCAGACTGCTAACAAGAGACACGATCCATCTGACCACATGGGGAAAAAGTGTCTTTTCCAATAGGCTGGATCCAAACCTGTGATGCACTAAATTGTGAGTAATGAGGAGGGAGATGAAAACCCACCACCAAATGAGAAAGTAGTGGATTGGGTCGGCAAACAAAGGATGTTGAGTCATGTGGACAAGAGAGACCTGTCTGCAGCAATGAGGTAATGGATGGACACAGGCTTTATAGAAAGGACTAGTCAAGAAGGCAAGGAGGAGGAAGTGCCCTGTATATGAGAGCAGGAGAAAAGCATGGAGCTCCTCTTGGGATCTTTCCTCTTTACTCACCACTGGTGAGAAACATCTGGAGTGCCGTGTCCAGGCCTGGGCTTCCCAGTGCAAGGACACAGCCAGAGAGGTTGTGGAACCTTCATTCTCAGCGACATTCAAAACCCAACTGGACATGGCCCTGAGCAACCTTCTTTAGCTGAACTTGCTTTGAGGAGGGAGCTGGACTAGACAATGTCCAGAGGTCCCTTCCAAACTCAATTCCATGATTCTACAATTTTGTACTCAGCTATAAAATATACACAGTGACCATTGAATTTAAATCCTCAAAAATTTCAACTAACATCTACTGCTCTATGTGTGAATAATAATGCACATAAACAATTACATCAAAATACATAGATAATCTCAGGTTAAATTTTTAGCTGGTATAAATCAGTACACTTTCACTTTCAATTCGACCTGCATCAAATCACAAAAAATACGGACTAAGTCCCTCACAATTAACGGACAATAGGTTGAATTCTTTGTATAACCACTGAAGTTCTCACCTCCTCACTACATATTACTTAAATATTACTGAAGCCACAAATATTTCTATCAAATTTATATAAAAATAAAACAAATTATGTAATGCAAATTCCAAGAATTGCTGGGAATTTCATATTTGAATAATCAAGGAATCAGCAAACAGGAAAAAAACATAATATATATATAGCCATGATCAAAAGCAGAAGAGAAATCCTTCACTACGATTACAGCGCTACTTTGCTAAGCACATTATACATTCTCAACAGTTCTTTGATGCTACTAGAGAACATTAAATAGCACCATGAGTTGTGAGCTACATTTTTTAGTGAGTTTCCTGCTGAAATCCTTGTGTGTCAAGGTCCACTATTTATTTGTTCTTAAACATTATACCATCAGGCAGGCTACAAAGACTGCCCATTTCCCTAGGTTTTCCCAGGGCTAAGTGGGTTCTACACAAGTTGATGGCAAAGGTGCTTCCCTTCCTTCTCTTACCTGACATAGAAGCAAAATTCTTGCAGAATAATTTCATATCGGGCACTTTTTTAAGTAGGGTAGGCAGCTGTACATTTAGGTTATTTCACATAGGACTATCCTTGAACACTGGAACAGGGCTTGATAAAATGGAATTTATAAATACAGATTTCTCACGGCTTCCTATTGGGCACTACACAGATTAACATGGGTATTAGAAAAGAATGGTATATGAGTTTAATGCAATTACAAAACAAGCATGTAAGGTGTTATGAAAGCTGAACAAAGCTGTAGAAACTAGCCTCAACAGGAGACACTGACAAAATCCCTTGCTACAGAATCCAAGTTTCCCACGTGTGGAGTTAGCATTTCAACAGAATCACAGAATAATTTAGGTTGGAAGGGACCTCTGGAGGTCATCTAGTCCAATCCTCTGCACAAAGCAGGTTGACAATCTGTAATTTGGATAGCTACTTACTCTTCATTTAAAAACTATCATCTGAGGCAGTGTGGTCTGCCCAGAGAAAAAGGGCAGTGGCTAAGGGTTTCTATGTTCTCTCCCCACATTTCCTCAAAATGTAGCGATTTCCACTGAACATTTCATAGTTGCTCTGCAAGATAACTTCAGTCTTTGTAATCCCTTACTAATGTCATTATCATCATTGTTCTCTGAAGTTCCTATAATTCTGCAATTAAATGAAGGTGCAGAAATAATAAATATAAAATATTTAACAAGTCCCTTGTAAAGAAAATGAATATACTGAAAAGCATGACCTTATTCAAATGCACATAATTAACACTTCCACTTTAAATTTTATTATAATTCATCATTTTGGGGGCAGAGAGGAAGTTGCCAGATCTTTTCTAATGAAAGGAGAAGAGGATAATAGTGATGCTGAGGATCATCAAAGGATTCAGTAGACTGTGTAGTTATGGACATGCTGTGTAACACAAGACCGTGCTTTGCACTGGCTGGTGTTCGAGATCAGGGGAGGGAAAGCGAGGAAGAACACCTCTTACTCTTTCTCCTAACTCTGCTTCTACAACCTAGTATCTTTTAAGACAATTTGACTCTATGTTGTATGGCAATCACTAATATAAATCCAGAGAAGTAGTAAAGCTAGCCTCTAGTAACTTCAACATTAGGTCTTCTGAGAGTAGGACAAAGGCTGGGTAAGAGTCTCAGAGAAGAATTAAGGTGAAGGAGTTCCTCCCTCTCTAGTATGAGACTGTTGCTGACTGGATGGAATTACTTCACCAGAGTGAGACAATCAAGCAGAAACGACTGAAAGTCATATTATGAATATTCACACCTCTAAAGCAAATTCTGAAGGACACCTGAGCTTTCTACACTTTAGACTTATTTCTGCTACAATTCTATATATTAGATCTTAATAACAGTTTAAAACCAAAAGATCTTTAAATATATCTGTATACAGACAGACATATATAACTTCAACTGATAGCAAAGCCAAAATGATACATTTGAAATTTAAAGAAAAGCTAGTCTAACCAATGGAGCTGCAGTTAAAACAATCCCACGAGTACCAATATTGTTTAATAACTTTGTTCCCTTGCTTGTTCCAGATCTGTGATCTACTATGGTTATCCACACATATCTCAGCTCCTGGGCCTTCTTTCAGAGTAACCCAGCTAGGTCATTCTGACACAGAATCAGGTGATGCTCTGATTCACTCCAGGGACGGTTCCCTCCAGACACCATGGATGAGATTGCTCCCTGAGCACTACAACAATTCCCCAGCACTGCCTCAGCAGGTTTGCTGCCTTCAGGCACTGCCATCATGCAACGCCTCAAGAAATACAACATACACCCTTCACATCATGTCATGACTTGGGTGAACTGAGGCAGTTTTTCTCAATCATATAAAGAAAAAAAAAAATAACAATGCCTTGGGACTCAAAGGAGATCTAAGCAAAGCACACTATGCAACACAGATGCAGCCAGTCTGCTCTACAGGGGCCATGTGCTGTGAGTGATGGCCGTTCTCCACCTCTTGGCCTGCAGATCAGGATGTGCTCTCTGGAGGCAATGCCTTTGGCCTTATAAATGTCATTGTTATAACGTCTGTATTTGTTATCTACTTTGATAGTCTACCCTGTTCTTGTATCATAGCATTGTTCTTTATCATACCTGCACAGGGCACAATATTTAGAATCTACAGGCCATGTAAGCTGCAGGTACGTAGTAGATACAATGATCATAAACTACAGGGGGTCAATTCAGTTATACCAGCAGAGACTGGGACCAATATACTGACCCCAAGGTCAGCGTTTCACCAACAAGATAAGATTTATCCCAGTATGTATTGCAACAGGTAGCAATAATTGCTATAGATTACGGCATTTTATGCAGAAGAAATTTCTCCATTGCTCACAGGGAACTGTCAGTAGTACAGCATGAAAATATAATGAACAGGAAAAAAATTCTAGCATATTGCTAAAAAAAAATCTTTTTAAAACTTATTTTGTTGCTAGGAGATGCAAAAATATAGGACATAAGAATGTAGTTATTTGAAGGGCAACAAAAGTAGTCCATAGTATTATCAAAAATGTACCACGTTATTATTAGTTATAGTGATTCATACAGATTGGTTGATTTTGACAACAAATTACATAATATTGTTTTTCCAAGATTCACCCACAGCTATGAGGATATACGTTGCTAGGACAAGTTTTGTTTAGTGCCAAGATTATATTAACTACTTTTTCAATTGATGAAAAGATTAAAAAAAGGCTGAAAAAAGGCTTAGGTGTCTTTTTTTTTTGTGTGTGTTGAAGATTAAAACTATAGACATATAAAACACTTGCAGTGATTACATATTATTGCACAGCTGACAGAGAAGGTAAATACTTTATTTCAAACACATTAACAATGTTTGAAAAGTCAGAGATCATGCTCAAATCAAATGGTTCAAACCTTGATAGTATGTCATCATTTGCACTTCACAGTGCTAATGTTAACTTTGGGATACACAACTTAAAAAAAAAGAGTATTTTTTCCCACCACTAATTGCTGGAAAAAATATCTATTGTATAAATTTTACAGGCAACTTATAACTTGGTCTTGAAAGTTCTAAAGTGAAGTTTTCAATTTCTTTTCCTTATTTGTCCAAAAAGTTTCAAAATTACAAGACTTCTTTTGCTTGCCTTGTTTTATGGAAATATCAAGGCATACCTTGTAGGGACTGTACGTTTCATACCATGCTATCAAAAGAACCTTAAAATGTACTCCACTTAGAAGTTGCTCTTGTACATAAGGTGAAGACAGCTCAAATGCATATTTTGTCTGTATTAAGAATGACAAAGATGAAGATGAGGGACAGACCTACTTAGTGACATAAGGCTATTTATAACTCTTCTATAATATGCCAAAAATGTCTTGTACAGTCTTAAGAACAGCATGATCTTACATTTGCTGATATTTAGACATAATTTTGTTATTACAGGGTAAAATATGACCTAAGCGGCTGATTCTTTGGCCATATCTGCATTTCTTATGTCTTACCTAACCTAACACCTTATGAAAGCAGAAAAAAAATGTGGTTTCTTTCAGTAATACGCATTAGCTCTAAAATGCATACAATCAACTTTGTATTTTGGTGCCATCAAGCAAAATCATCTTAATTTGATTAAATTTCTCTAAAATTAGATAATTTTTAAAGAAAATACATTCATTCTTGAAGGGTTGCAGCTTGATAAAATGCTAAAGACGGGTGTTAATTGTTTGTATTTTGTAAAGATTACGCATTCTTTTAGCATTGTGTAAGAAAATGGACTAATGCTTCACATTTGAAAACTGGTGAAATGTGTTAGTTTCTAGCTCGCGTACAGTAGTTAGAAGAATATTTTACTTTTACGGACTTGAATAGATTAAAGAAACCTGTTAATATTAATTGTTACAGCTGACCTTAAAATTATATTTAATCTCTACAGGTTAAGACTTCTACAAACTGATTTTGAAGGAGAGAGACAGTGAAATATATTGAAAGCGACCATAAGTACCATTTTAAAAAAGAAACTGAAGCTTTAGATAATTGGACAGCAGGGCTGAAGACTATAAAAATGTATAGTTGAATGAAAAATACGCTAGAGAAAATGATGTTCCTGTAAAATGCCCCTTAAACTATGGTAATATGTCTCATTTCTGCCTAAGTGGCCATTTTAACAACAAACATCAGCAGCCTGACAACCTCAGGTGTCCCAGAATCGAAAACAAAGGCCCTGCCATCTCCAGGGGGAGTGGAGGAAGGGGCTGCTCTTCTCATTTTCCTCAACAGCACCTTCAGATTAGAAAGCTTTGAAATTTCCTATCTCAGATTATACTTGAAACTATGAAAAACAGGAACTTTTCCTTTTTTTTTTTTCTAAACTAAAGCTGAAGTTATGTTAGAACTTTAAGAACTGAACTTGACATAAAATGCCACCTCCTCATCATGGCTCCTGAGAAAATGGTAGGTGTTGGCACTGCTGCTGTAGGCACTACTGAAAAGGCATGTATCTGTTGGAAGAGAGTTCAGACCACTACTGGATACTGATCATAAATTCAGGCTGTTACCAGGCAGCTCCCAAAAACTCTGAGTCCGATTCAGGCAGATACACGCCAGCTGGGTCTGCTGTTACACTGTCTCCCAGACACACATTGTGGTGACAAACTGCTTATAAACTTTAATAAACAGATGCCTGGAGTAGTTTGTATCCAACAAAGATAGAGGTCCTTTAATATTTTAACTATTGAGAACACCTTACTAAGTATTCACATAGAAATAAGAATCCATGTTAAGACCTTTTCAGATTAATATTATAAACCAGTAGTATGAAGTAAAGCAGGCCATCATAGGTTGAATCATGTCTTCTTAGTGTCTAAAAACACTTCAAAAAAAATAATGTTGAATGTGCAATACATCTTGAGGTATTTCTTGTCATCTTCAAAGCCATATTCAACAATATGATCAAATACTGTACGTGTCATTCTCCTAATACTTAACGTGATGCTGGCAAATAAATAGACAAAAGAGTTCAGGATGAGAACTGGCTTTTGCATAGAAATGATAGCAGGATTTGATCAGACTTGAAAAACTGTGAAACACTGAAATAGCACTTTGGGAGGATGTAATTTTACTACTTGTGACGCTAAAATACATTAGTAGTATAAACAGGGGAGGTTAGCTATTTTCAGCCACCATTTGAAGGTCTCAACTTTTTTTAGCATTTCTAACATTCCTGTAACATACCCTGATATTAAGATACCAGGATCTCTAAATTAAATGTCATAATATCTACATGTCTTTGGGAGTCCTTGGGTCTTTAAAGTAAAAAAATTAAGAATTCAAGGAAAACTGAGTTTACTGGTTACACAGCAGGTCAATGCTAAGTTGGGAGAAGCATCCAAAAAGCCTAACTGCAGTGAAAATATCTCATCTAAGCAATACCTCAGTCCTCATTAATATTTTACAACAGTAGCTCAATAATATTGTCTAAGTGCACTAACAAAGATTAATGAATCAGATCTACACATTCTGCGTATTATTAATTTGTTTTTTTCATAATGACATGCTGGAATTCTCTGTTTAGTTTTTAGAGCCATCTGTGAGGTTAAGAGGTTTTGGATAAGAGCATGTAAAATTGTTTCACTGTGTGTGTAATATGAAGGACCTTGAGGTATAAAAATTCAAAAGTTTATGGGGAAAAAAGTTCAATCAGCATGCTAATAGCAGTAACACTATCAATTGAAACCCTACAGCTAACATGACATATGTCCCAGAAATTCAATCTCCATTCCTTTTGGTGAATCAGTGTAGAAAAACGCAGGGAAACAGGCAGTTTCAGCTCCAACTGAGAAAGAAGCCAAGTAATTTACACCAGCATTTTAATTCAGAGGAGGAATACCGTCACCCCTTTTGACAAAACCTCCCCAAGCATACCTGCTTACTCCAGGCTGAGCTACATTACAGAGGAGTCCAAGAGGACACAAACTGGATACCCTCAGGATGACACAAACCCAGAAGACGCATTCCAGAGCGCGTGCCAAAGGACGCTACGGATGCTCAGCTGCTGGGACAAGACTGTAACTAGCCTACTGTACAAATCTTGAATAAATGCAGCTTGTGTATCAGGTCCTCGGCACCAACTATTTCACTCTACAAATCCACTCCTGCTGCGCCTCAGTATTTGCTAACATGGACAAAGCTGTACCATATCAAGCTGTAGAACAAGCCGAAGCCACGCAAAATGGGATGTGAACTGAAAAAACCCAGTTTCATATAGCTATATGAATAAGGAACAATTCACAGGCTGTGGCGCTGTCAGGAAAATCAACGGCTGTGATCAAATGCAAGTTTTTTCTTCATCTAAGAATTAAGCTATAAAAGAATTCCTTTTTTATCATCCCATTCATAACCTGTCTTATGTTGAAGCATAAGAGCTCAGCTAATTAGGTACTTGATAAAGGTAGCTTATTTGGGGCATTTTCCTGCTTTTGCACTTACGGTAGGAAGAGGAGATAAATTACTTCTTTAACATCAACACTTTTTTTCCTCAAATCTACAATTCTAAGCAGTTATTTCCTCAAAGGTGGCAATGAAAGGAATTAGATGTATTCTAACTTTCAGTGCTTCAGAGAAATTTTTTAAAGAAGACAGACCAAACTTAAACACATCCTGATGTTGTGGTTCTAAACACTTACGAGAAAATAAATGTGTTTCAGCTAAAAGGGATGCTCCATTTGAAAGTCAGCTATATAATTCCACAAAGTCGCTTGCATTTTTCAGCGAGGCACAGCGACGCGTTGCAACGCTGCAGTCAGATGGCAGATGTCACATTGTTTAGCCAGATGATGACAAGAGAGGACTCTCCCTTGATGCCTCAACGAAAGAGGAGAGGTGACTGAAAATGAATTAATCTCTCTGACAACGTTAGGCAATAAAACATCATGACACACATTTGCCAGTTGCGGAAAAACATACAGTAGCCAGGCCGTGGAAGAAATGTCCCACTGAATCCTAGAAGTGAGTGGCTGGCCTTCCCACATAGCACAAATAACAGTTAATACTGTGCAAACAAAAACCTACTTGCAGTCAAAATGGCAAGATTTCTACATTTTTCCTGCTCACAGTGCAGAACCTTCTTCTTGCACCATCATGCCTATCAGCCTTACCACGCGAGGGTCACATCTGTAAGTGGTGTGAGAACACAGGAAGCTCTTGCCCCTATAGACCTTGTGATATAAAATCATGCAGAAAGAATATTCCGATCTTCCATAGTACAGAGAGTATCAGGGCAGACTGATGGGCCTCGTCTATACCCAGACTAAGTCTGAAACGTGAGATGAAAAATGGATTCCAAAGACCAAGTTAACCACCTTAATGCGAAGTTATTCCTCTTTAAAAGCATTATTACCACAGATTCCTTCATTCTGTGATCAGACCCTCTCTCCCAGTTCAATGCCCAAGACAATCCACAAGCTCAGGCTGTCTCTCTCACCGACCGATTCTTTAGCAGCATAGTTGAACACCATACAGAGGGAAAAAATAACAACTGAGAAGACACCTTAACTCGCCTTTGGTTTTTTGCACCTAACTAACTTTCTGAAGAGATGACCATTTTGGGATTAATTTTTTTAGGAAGTTCTCAGTGTCATACTTAAATTCCTCTCAAACATTTTAAAACATAGGAAGGTCTAAGGGAATTTTCAAAAGTCTATTTTGCAGTCCTGTGATCTGGCATGTGCCCAGTATTTAGTGCTGAATTACAGCTCTGGGAAATAAAAGAAACAATGATTTTCACTGATGTATCGAGGAATAAATTCCAGGTTTTTAATGAGCTGGTCAAAGTCCATTCCAGACAGGAAACTCCACCACACCAAACACCCACACTTGCGAAACAGCTCTGCATGACGGTATCCAACGGCAAGGCTACAGGTTAGACAGCCTCTACCCTCAGGATCAAAAAGGTCTGACCTTCTCATGTCCACCCCTACTCAGCGTTACACAAGAAGGCAACACAAACCTAGATTTTGCCTGCTTACTCATATCCCTTCCACGGACAACACACATTCTTACAATATTTAAAAACTGATACTACAATAACAGTCTTGGTCTTTCCTTCCAGTTTTATGTGGGTTGATTTAACACTGGTCACATTGTGCATATGAATAGGAACACAAGCAGGTGCGTCATGTTTATTTGAAGAAAAATTTACAGAACTAATACATGACAATTTGTTTTCACATTTCTGCTTTGCAGACACAGAAGTAGATGATCCTTTTTGGACCACTGCGATCCTTGCACATTCTAAGTCTTATGAAAATACACACATAAATTAGCTTATTTGGTTAAAAGTCTCATGTTTTTAGGACATGGCAACAGAGCTATGACATGGGATTGTTGTCACAGAGGGAGAAAGAAATGAAGTCTCATTACAAGAGCTACATACAATCTTCAGCACTCACGCTAACATCACTTTTCCTGAGATACAATCTGACTTTGCAGACATTTACAGCTCGAATGGGTGTTTTGCAAATAAAACACTAGAAGGCGGCTAACGCTACCTTTCATTACCCAAATAGGGTGATAGAAAAAGGAATAAGGATGGTAATGAAACTGAGAGGAATGACCTTACAGGCTGCTGCCAAGTCAAAAAGATCATCTCTGCAATGCCCACACATTGCTAAAAATCACTGCTTTCCTTAGTAACTGGCAACTGCAGATCAGAGAGACATCCTTACACGCTAGCTCAGTTCATACTTCTTCCCCACTCACACTTAAGTCTGACACTACGATTATTAGTTGAGACCCCCGTAATTCTCACATTTCAGCAGCATGAAAGTATTATCTGAAGCAGTGGGTGCATCACCGTCAAATCCTTCACAGATACAAAGAAATGGCCGAGAGATACCCCAATGCTTTTTAGGAAGACAGCAGAAAAATCAAAATCCAAAATACAGAAGTAGAAGAAAGATGGAAACCTAGACTCAAATTATATAAGACAGATAATTATTATATAAGACAGATAATTAGTTTTTTATTGAAGACAGTCTTCTTGTTATCCCTTATCAAATTCCTAAAATGCAATACCTCAAGAAAGGCCTATTCATTTTGACATTATTTGGCTTTACAGAAACAGGAGGTGGTAATTCTAGTTTAGGTGCAAAATGAACTATTTTTTCAAAGGTGGTAATCTAGATGCAAATACTGTCTGAAGTCCAAAATTAAAATAAAAAAAAAAAAAATCTGCTTTGCCATTGTGGGATGTCTACCTTTTAATAAACTCACTCTTGTAAAGACTCAACAAGACATGACTGGACAGGGTGCTAGACCATCTCATCTAGGCTCCCTTTGCCACAAAAGGTTGGACCAGATCATCTTTTGAGGTTGCTTCCCACCTGGGCTGTTCTATTGATTCTACGAACAGAAATGCCCATGTTGTATTAAATACTACAAGTTCTAGATTTAGAAACTTTCACAGTAGTACTCAGTACTTTTGTAAAACAAGGTCTTAAAACGTCTCAGATTCAGAATTAACACCGCCAGAATTAGCAACTAGCTTCAGATATGTAGGTTCTAAGAAGTTATGACCTAAATTATAATGCAAAAATAGGCCCCAGAAGTGAAAGGTCATACCAGCAAACCATCCCTTCTCTTGGTAAAAAGAAGACAGGGCTTGTAGAAGCATTAAAAATATCTTTCACCATTGATTTTAGTTTTTTTGGTTTGTTCTTTTTTGGTGGTTTGTTTTGGTTCTTGGTGGGTTTTTTTTTATTTTTGGGGGTTTTTTGGGAGGGGGGGG